>UMHT01039695.1_pt1 | contig 224245 bp, 170 predicted proteins | sample 1965601 | NCBI WGS metagenome assembly UMHT01 (sample SAMEA4836105, study PRJEB28245) | human gut metagenome | biome: gut microbiome; material: fecal sample | place: Denmark | collected 2008 | reverse complement strand
CCTTAATCGTGTATTGGATGATAGTTGCGGATTTTAGGGATAAAAGGAAATGGAGTACTACAACAAGATATTGTGCGTGACGTTTGCCGAGCTGACGGGCGGCAGAGACCCCGTGATAAAGGCGAACACGCTGAAATGCAACGTGCAACGCAGCAACATAGCGTGTGCACGTCGTGGCGGCGGCGAGGGGACTCAGGCACTGTATGTGTGGAGCAGTATTCCGGAGAAGTACAGACGGCGGTTTGTGGCGACATACGGCGACCCAGAAGAAAAGATGCGAGAGGCTATGACAAAGGCAAGCATAAAGATAGACGCGAAGGCGCGTGAGTATTACGAAGCCTACACCTATATGGACAAGGACGGGCAGGAACGCCACCTGACGGAGAAGATGATAGAGGAATATACCATCAACGCCTCGGTGCTTGGCGAGCTGGAGAAGATGGCGGCAAGACGCCAGGCCATCCGCAGCAGCTTGAACGCTCCGATGTCGGGTGCGTGGGACTTGATACTTGACAGTTCGGAACGTATGCGCGAGAGCTACGGCCACACGCTCCCGGGCACATTGGCGCGACTGAAGACGCGACTGAAGGCTTGGAAGGCCGATGGCTACCAGAGCGTGGTGAGCGGCAAGCTGGGCAACTCTTCGGCACTGAAGATAACCGGTGACTTTCTGAAACTGATTGTGGCTTTGAAACGCAGCAAGGTGCCTGTGTACACCGACGCGCAGCTGTTTGAGAAGGCAAACGAGATAGCCGAGGAAAGAGGCTGGAAGCCGATAAGAAGCCTAAGCGGTATGAAGAAATGGCTGAACAGTCCGTCGGTTGAGCCTTTATGGTATGACGCCGTATATGGTGAGCAGGCAGCCCGTCAGCGTTACGGCAGAAAGCACAAGACGGCACTTCCGACACGCAGGGACACGCTGTGGTATGGTGACGGCACGAAGCTGAACCTATACTATAGGGACGAGCAGGGCAAGGTGAGGACGACCCAGGTGTATGAGGTGATCGACGCAATGAGCGAGGTGCTTCTGGGCTACTGCATCAGCGACACAGAGGACTATGAGGCCCAATACCACGCCTACCGCATGGCAATCCAGAAGAGCGGACACAAGCCTTATGAGATTGTTTATGACAATCAGGGCGGCCACAAGAAGCTTGACTCTGACGGTTTTATCGGGAAGATTTGCCGCGTACACAGACCGACACAGCCCTACAACGGCGAGTCGAAGACGATAGAGAGCGTGTTCGGACGGTTTCAGGCTCAGGTGCTGCACAAGGACTGGCGCTTCACGGGTCAGAACGTGACGGCGAAGAAGGCGTCGAGCCGCCCGAACGTGGAGTTTATCGAAGCCAACAAGGACAGTCTGTACACTCTGGAGGAGCTGAAAGATGCCTATGCCGCAGCCCGTAAGGAATGGAACGAGGGTGTGCACCCTGCGACGGGCGAGCGTAGGATAGACATGTATGAGAAGAGCGTGAACGAGGAGACCCAGGAAGTGACGCTGCACGACATGGTGGACATGTTCTGGGTGTTTACGAAACGCATGGCGACGTTCACGGACCAGGGCCTGCAGGTGACGATCAAAGGCGAGAAGCGGCAGTACGAAGTATGCTCATCGCCCGGCGTACCCGACCACGAGTGGCGAAGGAAGCACACCTACGAGCGTTTCATCGTGGCTTACGACCCTTACGACTTTGCAAGCATCAGACTCTATACCAAAGGAACAGACGGCTCGCTGCGTTTTGAGCGGACTGCAGAACCCTACATACTGATACACCGCGCCCTGCAAGACCAGCAGGGGACTGACGATGCGAAGTTTATCCGCCAGGAGCAGGAGGCCAACCTTCAGGACCGCATAGAGCGGACTGTGGAGGGCAGGACGATAGCTGCGGAGCACGGTATGGACGCTGAGCAGCAGGGTCTGCACTCGCCGAAGCTGAAGGGCACGACGGCAGCCGTGCAGCGGCAGATAGACCACCGAATGGAGCGTTACTCACAGCCGCCTGAGCAGTACCAACTCGGAAGACACACGAAATCGCTGAGCCTTGATGACTGGCTGGACGTGATGGAGGGCGGTGATGATGGCGACACGCCGAGAATACCGCTTCCGATGGAGAAGAAGATTGCATCAAAACTGTAGAATCAATAAAAACAAACGATATGAACGAGAAACAGAAAGAACAGATACGCGAGGCCCTGCGCCTCTATGTGATGAAATATCCAAGCCAAAACAAGGCAGCAGCCAGTTTGGACGGCACGAGTGCGGGAACGGTAAGCTCAGTGCTGAGCGGCAAGTGGGAGAACATCAGCGACGACATGTGGCGCAAGATAGCATCGCAGGTGGGAACCGCCACCCCTGGTGCCTGGCAGATGGTGGAGACCACGGCAGCAAAGGAGATGGCCTATGCGATGACTGACGCCCAGGAATGGAAGAACGTGACCTGGGTGGTGGGTGAAGCCGGATGCGGCAAGACCACGGCAGCGAAGCTTTACGAGCGTGAGCACAGCGGAGCCTACTACGTTCTGTGCTCGGAAGACATGAAGCGTAGCGACTTTATCCGCGACATTGCGAAGAAGATAGGCTTGAGGACTGACGGCATGACGATAAGAGACATGCTTGACGCGATCATCGGCGCGCTGATACAGACGGAGAACCCGGTGCTGCTATTCGATGAAGCTGACAAGCTGACGGAAAGGGTGTTCCACTACTTCATAGACCTGTATAACAGGCTTGAGGACAAATGCGGCATCGTGTTTTTCTCGACCTCGTATATCAAGCGCAGGATGAAGATGGGACTGCGTTATGACAAGAAAGGCTATAACGAGATACACTCCAGGATAGGACGCAAGTTCTTCGAGCTGGAGCAGACAAGTCCGAACGACGTTTATGCGATCTGCGTGGCGAACGGACTGACCGACCGCAAGAAGATAGCTGAGGTGGTGAAGGACGCTGAGCAGTATGACTTCGACCTGAGGAGGGTGAAGAAAGGTGTACACAGAGTGAAGCAGATGGACGCTTGAACGGTGTTCAAATAATGTTCAAACGATATGAAAAGAGCGATAAGCGTGAGCGAGCTGCTTGCGATGAAGAAGCAGACCTACAAACTGAGCGACGAGTGGCGCGAGGCGTTTGGCGAGCCAGAGAAGAACGGCGTGTGGTTTGTGTGGGGTCGAAGCGGAAGCGGCAAGACGAGTTTTGTGCTGAAGCTGTGCAAGGAGTTATGCCGATTCGGGCGAGTGGCTTATGACAGTCTGGAGGAAGGTTCGAGCCTGACGATGAAGAATGCCTTTATACGAGCCGGGATGCAGGACGTGGCACGCCGAATGGTGCTGTTGGATGCCGAGAGCATGGAGGACCTTGACAAGCGGCTGTCGAAAAGGAAAAGCCCCGACACGGTGGTGATAGACTCCTACCAGTATACGGGCATGAGCTTTGAGGACTATCTGGCTTTCAAGGCCCGGCATCCCAACAAGCTGCTCGTCATCATCAGCCAAGCCGAGGGCACACGCCCGAAGGGGCGTACAGCGGTGAGCGTGATGTTTGATGCCTCGCTGAAGATATGGGTGGAGGGCTATAGAGCCATATCGAAGGGGCGATATTTCGGGGACAAGGGCTACTACACCATCTGGGCGGAGCGAGCTGAAGAATATTGGACCAATAACGACAAGAAGCAATGAGTAAGGACATGAACGACTACCGGCAGGGTGACACGATATACATCCTGCTGAAGAAGATCCAGGCGGAGAGCGTGATGGACGAATGGTTGGAGGGCAACTGGCAATGTGACCTGACGGTACACCGCAGCCAGAAGAACAAAGGTTGTGTGGTGCTGGAAACTACCGACCTGATGTTTGCGGCACGGATTATCCAGTGGCACACTTATGAGAGAGTAACATATAAACGCGAGAAACAATGAGCAGTAAGCATCGAATGATATGGCTGACGCCACCAGTTTACGGCAGCAAGGAAGAACGGATCGAGAGCCGAGGATATACTTGCGAATACTGTCATGGTCAGGGCGGTTTTTTAGGCGACCGGAGCAGCCCGAACGACAGCGAATGGAAAATCTGCCCCGTGTGTGAGGGCAGCGGCAAGATGGACGCCGAAGTGACCATCAAGTGGAAACCCAACAAACGAGAAAATGACAAACAAAGAACCCATAAATATTGACACAATGAAAGTTTTAGACGAGTTGAAAGCGTGGCTGAACGCAGAGCGCAAGGCCCGCAACGAGAAAAAGGCTGCGAAGAAAGCAGCAGCTTTGGTTAGAGAGAGCGAAGCGATAGTTCAGGCTCGCGAGTTTAGCGGTGAGGTGTATGTGTGTTTCAACAACGTGCCTATACTGCCAGCCGACGGGCTGACCTGGGACGTGCCGACGACACTTGCCGTGGCGAGGGAGGCGTGGCTGAAATGGAAAGAAAAGGAGGCAGAGCATGAACCACGTCGATAACTACGGGAAGTTCTACAAGCTGCTGAAGCTGCTTCCCGGCGCAGACAAGGAGACCTTGGTGCGGCAGTTTACCAACGAGAGAACCGAGCACCTACGGCAGATGACCCAGACGGAGTATGAGCTTATGTGCAAGGAAATGGAGCGTGTGGCGGGCTACGACGAACGGCGTGCCGCTCTGCTGAAGGCGAAGCGCAAGGCGCGTAGCGGCGTGCTGCACCAGATGCAGCTGTGGGGTGTGAACACGGCAGACTGGAAAGCCGTAGACCGCTTCTGCGAGGACAAACGTATAGCGGGCAAGGCTTTCCGCTTCCTGGACACAGAAGAGCTGAGCATCCTCAACACTAAGTTGCGTGCAATGAATCGTAAGAAAGATAACTAAAAAAAACAATTATGACCACAAAAGAAAAAATGGAACAGATGTTCGGCTGGCTTGGCAGAACAGAGAAATGCGAGTTTATTTCGAGTAATATTGAGTATGCGAGTATGCATGCAATAGTAGAGCGTGCAAAACCTTACATCTTTGACTTGCTTGATGAGTGTGATTTTGACATGATAAAAGATTATGTTGAAAGCCGAGAGGAAAAATAAAAAACAATTAAAAACAGTAAGACAATGGAAACAAAGAACGAGACAGTTGACCCCTTGAAGGGTATGACGAAGGAGCAGCGTGCCGAACTGTTAGCACGTCTGCAGACCGAGGCAAAGAACGACCGCATGGCTAAGCGCGAGAGCTACGAGGCGCTGCGTGGGCAGTTTATGCATGACGTGCTGGGCAGAGTGGAGAACTTGGAGAGTGAGGTTTCGGGCTTCAAGAAATGGCTTGACGACGAGGTGACAGCTTTCACGAAACTCATGCGCGAGTATGGCGCTGTGAAGAACGAGAGCCAGCAGAGCTACACGATCACTGACGGGGACTTCAAACTTGAGGTGAAGTTTAACAAGGTGAAGGGCTTTGACGAGCGTGCAGACCTTGCAGCCGAGCGCCTTGTGGACTATCTGAAGCGCTACATGGAGGCGAGCGAGAAGGGTGTGGAGGACCCGATGTACCAGATGGCGATGACGCTTCTGGAGCGCAACAAGACGGGCGACCTGGACTACAAGAGCATCTCGAAGCTTTATGAGCTGGAGGACCGCTTTGACGAGGAGTATGCAGAAATCATGCGTCTGTTCAAGGAAGCCAATGTGGTTCAGGCCACGGCGACGAACTACTACTTCTCTAAGCGCAATCCGGAGAATGGTGTGTGGAGCCGCATAGAGCCGAGCTTCTGCCGATTGTGATGATGTGCTGGTCCTTTTTGAGCCTTTCTGAGCCTTTTGAGGGCGCAAGATGAATAAAGCCACCTAAATATGAGCGATTTAGGTGGCTTTTTGCTTGCGGTTTAAGGGAAAAAGTTTATTTTTGCAGACTATGAAAAAAGGAAGGAATAAAGAGCTGATAAAGCTGAGGGACGAGGCTCTGTACCGCCGTTACTATTACTGGACGGAGGTGCAGCGCCTACGTTTTGATGATGCCCTGAAGCTTCTTTCAGAACGTGAGTTCTTTATTTCGGAAGAGCGCATCATGAGCATCATCAGACGCAAATACAGGGAGGGCGGTACGGTAAACGTGAAGCCCCTGCCGAAGGTGAAAGTTCCTCGGCTTACCGCGAGCCAGCTGGAGCTATTCCCGACGCTGTGAGAGAAGAGCAGACTCGTCGTGTATGGTGAACGAAAAGATGTACTCATAGACCTTTATGCCACCGGGCATAGAATAGAAACGCGACTTGGTGCGTATCATCGGCGACATATATCCGAATGGGCGGAAACACTGCAATGCGGTGTAGAGGCTGTTTGCCATTTGCAAACGCTCTGCCACCTTTGACTCGGTTCCCGATCCGTAGTGCGTATCGTCATAGCAATCGACGGCGAGACGTACAGAGAACTGCACCTGCCCCTTCTGGGCTCCCATGCCGACATTGGTCCAATCGGCTTCGAGATTGCCTATGAGGACGCACGGAAAGGTGACCGGGTAGGCATCTTCCTCAATGCCAGCCTCCAACTGACCACAGTCTTCGTCAACGAGTGAGAGACCGGTCATTTTGTTAGTGATGAGTTCGATAATGAGTTTGAATAATTCTTCCATAATGATTTTATTTTTCTGAGTTTAATATCTTGATAATTTCCTGTTTTGTGCGTTCGTGTATCATGTCCTGCAGCTCGCGGCTATCTCCGAGGAACTGTCGCTGTGGGATATGTACGGAGAGTTTCTTCTTTTTTGTGAGAGCGAGGGCACGCCACTTCTGTGCGCGTGGATTTGCAGCAGCCTCGTCGGTACGCTTCTTTTTGCTTTTCTTGGAGGCGTTTCGCTTGATGCCAGCCTCGCGATAGAACATGGCCCATGCAAAGCGTCGCATTTTAGGTGTGACAGAGGGGTGGAGTGTTCCTCCCCAGTTGTGTATGGGAGCATATAGCAGGTCGTTTGCCACCTTGACGCGATAGTCTGACGGCGTGTACTTTATGGACGCGAACAGATGGTTGCGTGAGGAAAGGAGCGGTCCATAGCGCGATGCTGCCGTCTTGCCTCCTGCGAGCTGTCTCCCGGTAGTTTGCCAATGGTGGACCCCACCATTGACAAAGGCACTGATGCGGAAACTGTTCTGAAAGAAGTCCTTTGCCATGCGTCCTGCAATGACGGGGAGGCGCCTTCGCATAAGATGGTCGATTTGTTTGCTATGCGATTTTAGTTGTTTTGAGAAATCCTTTAGTTCCATACCATTGGGAATAAGACGTAAAACATGAGTGCTGCGATGATGCCGCCGAGAACGGTGCAGAGCCAGTCAGTCCAGTCCCAGAGGTTGCCGTATAGGCGGTCTTTTAGCTCAAGGCACGATGCAGCGACGGCTGCGGCATATATGGCAGCATAGAAAGAACCGGCAAGTGTGGCGACGATGAAGCCGCCGATGAGGTGCTTGTATCGGTTGGATGCTGCGAAAAAAGAAAAAATTTTGTTCATAACGTTTGTTTATTAAATTATTATTGTTATCTTTGCGGCAAAGGTGATAATAACGATGATGGCAGCAGGTAGCCGAGCGGTCTTCGGAGCGCATATCGTAGGTTCGATTCCTACCGTTATTATCACCTTATTTTTATATATTTATCTTCATCCAAATTATATTGTTGTGTTACACCTGCTGTGATGAATGCGTTTGCCGTGAATTTTGTACCATTGGCTTTTATTTTATAGTTTGGCTCAACCACGAACTTTTGCACCTTGCCGTTCTGATTTGTGGCAAAGATGATGTTAGCCTTCTCCGTGTCGAAGTACATGCTGCATGCTGCTATGTTTTCGACAAAGAACTTCAACTCGTCAGGACTTACCGATTTTCCGTTATTCTTCTTGAAATCTCGCAAGGCATGAAGTATTCTTTGGTCAGAAAGGAAAATGTCCCTTGACACCAACTCAACCCCCTGCTGCTTGATTTTTGCGACTTCACGATCACTGAACGAATAGAAGCTACAAGCCGTTTTTCTGGCTATCATATCCTTTGCGACATTATCGACAAGCGCCTTTGCCGTGGCGACTCCAGGCTGCTGTATGGCACGATTTATTTTGCTACAGTTGTAGCAATGTTTCTCCTCATTCCGAAAGACCTTCATCAATCTATTTTTCATGCCCTTGTTGAAAGGACACGAGCTGCAGGATTTGGGGAAGTACGGATGCGACTGTGAGAACGTGGCCTTGTCGGTGCCAGGATTGGAATCGAGTCCGGGCTGCGGGTTGCTTGCCTTGTCGGAAGAAGGCGCAGCAGTGCATGGTTCGTCGGTGGATGTAAGCGAGCACTTGCAGTTCCATCGGTCGCCCGGTCGGTGTTCGTTCCAGAACGGGTCGTTGATGGGTCGGACCGTGTTCCAAAAGAGCTGATGGTCGGCGCCCGGATTGGGCGATGTGGATGGCATCCATTTGAGGTTGGGCAGTACGTCTGCCTCCCGTAGGAACTGTTGCCAGTCGGCTGCCTGGTGTGCCCGAATAACCGCCGTGTCGTATTCGGTGCGCAGCCATGCCCCACACTGATGCGAGGCGATGGGCAGAACATCGTTTGCCCACTGATTGAACGGCTTTAAATCGCCGTTTGAATCGGTGAGAAGTCTTGCCATATCAGATTGCATACGGTGGACCTTGAAGGCAGAGAAGACCTCGTTGGAATGGCGTAGCGCCTGACGGAAGTCGTCATGCAGGTCGGGCACATCGGCTGCAGCCATGCCCTGGGCTGTAGCCTGATTGAAACTGCGCAGGATGGCACGGAACAGTTCGGGCGAAAGGTCGGTGGGAGACTGCGCCTTGCCCCGACGGTAGATGTCGTGGAGAATCTGCGCGATGAAGTCGTCTGAGAATTCCATGGACGCAGCCACATCATCGGCCTTGGCCTGGTAGAGATTGTTGACTACCACTCTAAATCCGCCCCGCCCGGTTGCGGGGCTTTTGCGAAAAAAGAGCGCAGCCAGTTTTTGAAAGACTTTTTTTGTTTGGGCGACGGTTCGGAGTTCTTTTTGTCGTCGCTGTTTTCGGGTTCGTCATCATCATCGGCAGGCAACTGCTGATTGGCAATGGAGGCAAGCGCCTCCTTTTTTTGTTGCTGTTCGGCTTTCAGTTTGTCGTAATCGGCAGGTTTTTCGACACCGAACTCCTCATAGAGATAGTCGTCGGAGACAGGCAGCTGAAAGTTGGTGCGCAGCTGCGTGAGTATGTTCATCTTTGTGGAAGGGTCGATGTCCTTCTGCTCGGGGAAACAGAACTCTCCGCCAAAGGTATTGATGCCCATGCGCTGGAATATGTCCGTCATGTCGTAATTGAGCACATCGAGGATGTATCGTCTGTCGGCCTGCGCCACTCGGTCCTCCACCTTCTTATGTACCGTGCCGAGCGCCTGCGTTCCGTTTTCTGAGGACTCGGTGGTGAGCGTGTTTCCGAGTATGAGCTTTGAAATCTCGTTGTTGCAGCGCTCGCAGAATCTCTCGTAGACATCTGCCGACCCCGTCTTGTTGCCCGCCTCAACGAGGTTTAGCGTGGTGTCCTTGCCATGCACGAAAACTGCGAGCGAGCCGGCATTATAGGCATCGTCGATGGCTCGCTGTCGTGAGTCCTCGTCATCGGTCTCGTAAGTGTACTCCTGAATGGGCATGCCAAAGACCTCGGAGAACTGTGACCAGTCGCCCGTGGTGTTGCGCTTGTATATGACCCATGGTGCAGCCTTGGCGAGGAGTCCGAGGTCAGAAGGCGATCCGATGAAAAGCAGGTCGGGGTATTCGTCCCATGAGGTGCCGGTGATGTCGGTCTGGTGTCGCAGTATGAGTCGGCGCACAGGGTCGGCGTGCTTTCTTGGGATGAGGTCGTAATCGACCCACTCCCCCTGGCGATAGAACTGGCAGAGGGAAAAGCCCCACATCTTGGCATCTATAATGTCGGTGACGAGTCGTGAGAACCATGGTGACTTAATCTGCTCGTTGACCGCCTCGTCGGGCTTGCCGTCTCTCCAGAACTCGATGTCGGCACAGAGTACTGCATTGCGTCGCTTCTCGATGACGCAGGAGAGGTGTGTGTCCATGAGTATGTCAGAGTAAAGGTCGTAGAGTTTGTATCGTCGCGAGAAATCGACATCCTCTGCCGCCCGGACAGCCGAAGTGAAGTCGGCGATGTCGATGCCGAAGCGCTTTGGCTGCGTGAGCACAATGACATTGGGGCGCTGCTGTCCCTGCTGCAGAATGTTTCCGCCAATGGTGATTTTGCCCTTTGGGGCTTTGCTATACTTTCGTTTTGTCATAATCAGAATTTTTAATTGTCAGTTACCAGTGATTGACCCGTTTGGGGTTGCTTTTCAAGCGGAATGGCGCATGTGCTGCACGCACCTCCTCGGGCAGTAGCGGTGCCCCCTGGATGGAGATGTCCTCTGCGGCGACCGCCTTCATCCACTCGACTGCCCGGTCGTAGCGGTCTTTGCGCAGCTGCGAAAGCTTCTGCGGGTTGTGAATACAGAAGATGTGGTATACGGCGATGTCTATGACCATCATGAGTACGAGCTGGAGTCGGTCGGACCCAGTGGCTGCGAAAATACGGTCGCAGTCGTATCGTTTGGAGAGATAGCACCTCATTTCGGCGATGGCCCGATCCTCACAAATCTCGATGACCGATTCGTCGGCTCTGGTGAGCGCATCGAGAATCTCTCGGTGAATGGAGGCATCGTAGTCGGAAAGTTGTACGAATTGGCTCATATATACATTGTTTAGAATTTATAATCTTCGTTTGTTGCGTGTGCGTATGTCGGCACGCGAGCGTGTGACCGGTGGTTCTGCCCTGTGCTGAATTTCGTCGATGATGCGATTGCCGCCCTCAACGGCATCAGGACCGTCGGCCGGATAGCGTAGTGAGAGGGTGAAGAGCGTGAACTGGTCGAGGAGTTCCTTCATGTGGGGATTGTCGCGTTCCGCCTCGTTGAGTATGAGATTACCGGCACGGTTCATCGGTTCCAGATTGGCCTCGATGCGTGTTGCCTTGTCGGTTTTCTTCTCCTCGTCTCCTCGTATGTAGAGCTGTACGCCCTGCTCGCGTCGCACCTTGGCGACGAGCGGCTTAAATACCTGCTGAAAGAACGGGTCCTGAAGTTTGTTGTTCTCCATGTAGCAATAGACCGGAGCACGACCTCCGACAAATGCGAGCAGCTGCACATACCAGTCGATGAACTCGGCATTGAGCGCCTGAGCCAAAAACGTCTTTATGACGTACAGCTTGCCGGAGAGCTTGCCGAGGAGTGAGACCGTCTTGAACGACTTGCCTTTTTTGCCCTTGCCTTCGCCCGGAGCGGGGTCGCCGTAAGCCACGAGGAACTTGAACTTGGAGAGCGGCGGCACCTTTCCGAAAGCCATCTCGGAGAATATCTCGCCCTCTGAGATGGGGTTGTTGAAGTACTCGCCCTGCGCTGACTTCTTGGAAATCTTGGCGAGAACACGGTCGATGTGCTCCTCAGAGTTTTTCTCGGGCCATGTGGAGTGTCCGTCCTTGTCGCGGATATTAACGATGTCCCAATGGTCGGCCATTGCTCCAGCGCGTACGACACAGCAGTCCTTGGCGATGATGTTGCCGCAGAAGAGCACCAGTGTAGGCTCAGAGACAGAGCGCGTTGGGTAAAGCGCCTTCTCCCACCAGTCCCATCGTTTCTGTATGATGTCGGGATTGAGCGTGTCCTGGTCTGTGTCGAAGTCATCGACAATCAATACATCCGGGCGTACGGCATCCTTTCTGGAGCCACGTGGTGACTGTCCTGCACCGAGTGCCCGGAATGCCACGCCCTGCTTGGTGATGAACTCGTCCTCCGTCCATGAGCCGAGCGACTGCTGCTTTCCGTAGTAGGCAATGATGCGCCCGTTGGCCTCGAGGTTGGCCCGGAACGGGTCGAGCAGGCGGACGGCATTGTCGAAGGAATTGGATGTGAGTATTACATTTCGTTTAAGCCCGGTGAGTGTGAGGTACATGATGCAGAACATGGCACAAGTGGACTTGGCGAGCTCTCGGCTCCATGAGATTACCTCGAACCACTCTAGATTGGAGAGAATGCGTCGTATGGCCCTTTTCTGAAAAGGTGCGAACTCATACTGTGCGAAGTTCGGGAAAAAGAATTTTATCCATTCGAGCGGGCGTGCTTCAAGCCATGCACGGTGCTTCTGTATTTCGGCCTGTGACATGGAGCGATCGACGGGCGTTGCGCGCGCGATGTTGTCCTTGAACTTTTCCCAGTTTTGTAGTGCTATACGGTCAGTCTGTTTCATACGCTGTTAGAGTTTGTCCTTGATGTAAGCGTCGAAAAGCGAGGTTAGCTCCTTTGCCTTGTCGAGGTCGGATGGTCGCATCCACTCGATGACATCAGTGAGCACAGCGATGCGGTCGGCGATGCCCACCTCTTGCTCCATGTTTCGTATTGCTGATGTGAGCTTCACGATAGTGTCAGCCTGCTTAGCATCAGGGTATCGTTGCCCCTCTGGTTTGAGCTGTATTGCGTTGTTGACTTCGGCCACCTGACGATAGAGGCTTTGTACCTGCTCACGTCGTGTGAGCGTGAGTCCGACCTTCTGTTCCTCCCATTTGCCGCCGCGGCACCAGTTTGAGACTGTGACGCGTGACACTCCCACACGGTCGGCAATCTCCTGCTGTGTGAGGTTTTCCCGGAGATAAAGCGTGCGAGCCCACTCCTTTTTCTGTGTATTGGTTAAATCTGCCATTGAAAAATCTGTTTATAATGTGAATAAATGCAGTGCAAAATTACCGTGAAAAGGAGTGAATCCGAGCGAGTGAAAAGCATGATGACAAGTTGCGGCGTTATGATGCCGGCATAACGTTTCATGATAAAACAGGGGGTATGGAATGAGGTTGGAAAGCCATTAACTTTGCAACCGCAACATGGGCAAACTGCCCGACAAAGAAGGAGACAATGAGCAAATATTTCAATATCAAGAAAGCGGCGAGCGTGAGCACCATCTACATGTATGGCGACATCGGCTACGAGGTGGCGAGCGGGCAGATAGCCGCCGAGCTGGCAGCCTGCGCCGAGGAGAGTGAGCGTATAGACATCCGCATCAACTCGAACGGCGGCGACGTGTTCAGCGGTATAGCCATCTACAACGCCATCCGCCAGAGCAATGCAGACATACGTCTTTACGTGGACGGTGTGGCGGCGAGCATGGCGAGCGTGATAGCGCTGTGCGGCAAGCCAGTGGAGATGAGCCGGTATGCGCGTCTGATGCTTCACAGCGTGAGCGGTGGCTGCTACGGCAACAAGCAAGAGATGGCGAAGTGCATCGCGGAGATAGAGAGCCTGGAGGACAGTCTGGGCGAGATGTACGCCCAACGCATGGGCATGAGCAAAGAAGAAGTGAAAGCCCAATACTTTGACGGGACAGATCACTGGCTGACGGCGCAGGAGGCCCTGCAGATGGGTCTGATAGACGGCATTTATGATGCGGACCCCGTGGCTGAGGACAGCACTCCAGAGGAGATATACACAACATTCAACAACCGGCTCAGGAACGAGCCACAAAAAGCGAACGATATGACATTAGAAGAACTGAAGAAACAGGCGCAGTTTAAGGACTGCAAGAGTGATGAAGAAGTGGTGGCGAGGGCTCAGCACTATGCGACCCTTGCCGGCAAGGCACAGACCTTGGAGGACGAGAACAAAGCGCTGAAGACGAAGCTGAAGGGCTTTGAGGACAAAGCCGAGGCAGACGCAGAGGCTGAGCGCAAGGAACTGTTGGACGCAGCTGAGCAGGACGGCCGCATCAATGCTGAAAGCCGCCCGACCTTCGAGAACATTCTGAAGGGAAATATGGACGAGGGCAAGAAGGTGCTTTCCGCACTGACCCCGAAGCGCAAGGTGATGAACGACCTGCATGTGCAGCCCGGTGTGAGCGACGGACCATGGGAGCAGCGCCAGAAGCAGATCAGAGAAGCGCGCATGAAGCGCCAGTTCCAGTAAAGGACGAGAGAGACAGAAGAACCATAAAAAGGAAAACAAATGGCAATAGTAGTAAAGAACACGAACTACAACGGCGAGGTGCTGGAGCGCATCCTGACCGTTGCGACCACGGGCAACGAGCTTGTGGACAAGGGACTCATCATGGTGATTCCCGGTGTGGAAAAGAAAATCAGCGTGCCACGCCTAAAGGCGGGCAAGATGCTGCAGAAGCGCAAGGAAGACCCTCAGAAGAGCGATGCCCAGGGCGACTTCAATTACAGCGAGCAGACCTTGGAGCCCCACGACTTCATGGCGTTCACGGTGTTTAACCCAAGAGCTTTCGAGCAGATATGGAGAAAGTGGCAGCCTAAGGGCAACCTGGTGTTTGCGGAACTTCCTCCCGAGGCCCAAAACGCACTTCTGGAGGCTCTGTCGAAGCAGGTGCAGTTTGAGCTTGGCAACCTGTTTGTGAACGGCGAGTATGTGAGCGGCGGCACCGACGATCAGCTGATGGACGGCATATTGACGCAAGCAGCCAAGGCAAGCGACGTGATTGTGGTGAACCCTGAGGGCCCCACCTCGATGATAGACCGCTTGTATGCTGTGCGTAACGCCATCCCCAAGGCGATGCGCGAGAACCCGAACCTGCGCATTCTGATGAGCGTTGACGACTTTGACCAGTACGACAAGGAACTGACAGAGCGCGAGCACAAGAACTCTAACGAGAGCGAGGTGAACAGCAAGCGCTTCAAGGGCATCGCCATCGAGACAGTGGCCGCCTGGCCTGACTCGCTCATCATGGCGACGCTGTGCTCGCCCGATGCGGACGGCAACTTCTTCGCTGCGGTGAACCTTCAGGACGACGAGAACGTGATCCAGATAGACAAGCTGAGCAACCCATCGGAGCTGTACTTCTTCAAGCTGCTGATAAAGGCCGACACGAACGTTGGCTTCGGCGAGGAGATTGTGGTGATGGACTGGAGAAAGACCAAGAAGTTCAATTACGTGCCCGAGGGATAGAAACTGGGAACGGCGGAGTGCGTGGAACCGCCTCCGCCCAGGTAACAAATACAACTAAAATAAAAAAAAGATTATGGCAGAGAAAAAGACAGTGAGTGTGAAGGTCGTGGCAAAGTTTCGCGACAAGGAAGACCTGAGCGTGGTGCACGAGGCAGGTGAGGTGCTTGAATTTGAGCTGGATCGTGCCCATGACGTTGTGGAACGCGGTTTGGCAGAGTATGCTGACCCCATCGGCTAGGCTATGGCAAGGATGAAATATCTGGTGCTGCACTGCACAGCCACTCCAGAAGGCCGTGAGGTAAGCTCTAAAGAGATACGCCACTGGCACACTGACCCGGTGAAGAAGGGCGGCAGGGGCTGGAAGCAGGTGGGGTACACCGATTTGTTCCATCTGGACGGAACAGTTGAGCGCCTGGTGAAGAACAACGAGGATGCGGAGGTGGACCCCTGGGAGGTGACCAACGGTGCTGCGGGCTATAACTCGGTGAGCCGCCATGTGGTGTATGCCGGCGGTCTGGCAAAGGACGGCAAGACGGCCAAGGACACGCGCACGGCGGCACAGCTGAAGGCTATGACTGACTACGTGAGGAACTTTCATGAAAGGTTCCCACAGATCAAGATTGTGGGTCACCGTGACCTGCCAGGCGTGACTAAAGCCTGCCCGAGTTTTGACGTGAAGGCATGGTTGGAGAGCATCGGCATCAGGCAGTAAGGAGAGTGTAAAAACAGAGTAAATAACGAATAAAGAGAAAACAAGGATGGCGGACACAGTAATCATGCAAATCCTGCAGTGGGCTATACCCTCGGGCGGCATAGGTGCCGCCATCGCTTGGGTTGCGAACCGCAAGGTGAAGGAGGCCGAGACGGCGAAGAGCGTGCATGACACCTACAAGGTGATGTACGAAGACGTATCGACGCTGCTTGTTGAAACGCAGAAGAAATATGAAGAGACGACAAAGATCACTGAGAAACTGGTGGCTGAAAACAACCTCACGCGACGTGCTGTCAACCGTCTGTCGCGTGCCATTGAGGCTATTCAGCTATGTCCTCACAGGGCTGCTTGTCCTGTCAGCAGCGAGCTGCAGCTCGACGAGACAGACGGTGAGGTCGGAAAACAAAGTGTCGGCAAGCGCAGTGCGAAAGGACAGCGCAAGCGCCGCGACGAGCGTGATGAAGGCGTGGTGGACGGCGCCGGTGAAGGCGGACACGGCATTGCTGGAGATAGCGCTTGACTCCGGTCTGTGGCGACTGCCTGAAGGAGCGAGCTATGCTGCGAGCTCGGGCCGTGCGCACGTGAAGGCGAGTGTGAAGCAGAACACGGGCGGTAAGCCTCCTACCCTGGTGATAGAGAGCGGCTGCGACAGTTTGGCGCGTCTGTGTGCGTATTATGAGGCGGAGAACGAGCGCCTGAGCGTGAAGAACGCTCATCTTCAGGACAGTGCTCAAACGGCGGTTGAAGAACGTTCGAAAGAGCGAGGGCTGTGGTGGGTGGACTGGTGTGTATTTATTGCAGGCGGAATAGTCTGCACGGTAATAACAATTTTAACAATGAAGATTTATGAACGATTTTATGTACGGCCTGGCGGTCGTTAAGGTAGGCGAAAAAAAGCTTGGCTACATCGAGGAAAACAGCTTCAAGCTGAACGGTGCGAAGGGCGAGGTGACGAAGATCAACGCTGCCCAGAAGCATGGCGGCCCTGTGCTTGTGATTCCGAAGTCGAACGGCACGATTGCCCCGAGCTTTGACCTTATCCAGATGGACTACGAGAACATGGCAGCTCTGATGGGCGGTGTGGTGAAGAAGACGGCGGAGAAAGCGACAGGCTGGGAAGCTCCATCGGACCTGGTGCAGATAACGAGTCCACTGACGATACAGACGGACTCGTCGCACGAGATAAACATCCGGAAGGCTTTCATCTCGGCATACATTGACGGCGACCTGAACTTGGACAGTGTGTCGAAGGTGAAGGTTCAGGTTGAGGTGATGATTCCGGACGACGGTAGCAAGCCTTACAGCATTGATGATGTGGCTGGATAGATAAACACCGAGAGCGATGAAGGACAGCCATATTGAGAAGGAGGCAGCGGAGGCACTTTTGGACGTGGGTGTCTCCGTTCCTTTTAAGGAGTTGCGTCTGCCGTGGCGCAAGGAGGCGATACGTCTGCGTTTCAGGATGGGCCGTCCGCGTCTTGGCGGTCAGATACGTATAGCCCGTCTGTTTGCCGGCATGAACGTGACTCACGCGGAGCTGGAGGCGATGACAGAGTCAGAGCGTCTGGCTTGGCTTGGTGAGCACGGTCGCACTGTGAGCCGGATTGTTGCTCTGACGATATGCAGGGGGAAGTGGAGCGGGCTGCTGCTGTCGGGCGTGGTGGCTTGGTTGCTACGCTGGTGGGTGGATGACGTTTGGCTTGAGGCTGCTTTCCGACGTTGGACGCTTCTGCTGGGTACTCGGGGTTTCGAGAGTATTATCGCATTGTCGGCGGCGACGAATCCGCTGAAGCCGACGATAGCGAGCCATTAAAGGAAGGGGAGTTAAGAACTAAGTATGAGGGTTCACATAGCCTCTTCGGTATGCTTTGGCAGGTGGCTCAGGCGACAGGCTGGAGCGTGGACTATATGCTGTGGGGTGTAAACTGGGAGACTCTGGTGCTGATGCTTGCCGATGCCCCGCGGTATGTGAAGGTGAAGGGCAAGGAAGATTCTGTGCCGTCGCGTAAAGTGAAAGGGAAGCGGACCGCTCAGGAGATCCTGGAGTGTTTTCAAACAAGACTGAAGAAATGACATGAAAGCTGTAGAAGTAGAATTATTGATGAAAGGGAACCTTAGCCAGGGCATGTTGGATGCCCAGACTAAGGCTAATTTGCTTGATGAGTCCTTGAAACGAGTCGGCATGACCATTGGCGGTGTGTTCACGGCACAGAAGGCTGTGGAATTTGTGAAAACAATGATCGATGTGCGCCAGGAAGTGGAAAACCTCATCATCTCGTTTGAAACATTGTTAGGCAGCAAGGACAAAGCCACACAGTTCTTCAGCGAATTGAGTGAATATGCCGTGAACACACCGCTTATGCTTAATGATCTTGCAGGAGGAGCGCAGACTATGCTCGCATTCAATATCGAAGCGGAGAAAGTCATACCAACCCTAAAGCAGATTGGTGACATCTCCATGGGCGACCGTGACCGCTTCAACTCGCTTGTACTTGCATTTTCGCAAATGTCGGCTACAGGCAAACTGATGGGACAGGATTTGCTCCAGATGATAAATGCCGGTTTCAATCCACTCGCTACCATATCGGAAAAAACAGGCAAAAGCATAGGGCAACTCAAAGACGAAATGTCCGCAGGTGCTATCAGTTCTGAAATGGTGGCACAGGCATTTGCAGACGCAACCGCAGAGGGTGGCAAATTTCATGGTATGCTGGATAAGCAAAGCAAAGGTTTGAAGGGACAAATCTCAAATTTGGAAGGTGCTATTGACAACATGTTCAATGCCATGGGCGAAAAGAGTGAGGGTATTTTAACTGGTAGCGTTGAAGTGGCTTCAGAACTTGTAAAGAACTATGAAGCGGTAGGAAAAGCCCTTATGTCGCTTGTTGCGGTATATGGCAGTTATAAAACAGCTTTGATTGCAACACTGGCAGTACAGAAGGCTGCTTCTTTTGTTGAAAACATTCGCCTTGTGGCTATGTTCCGTAAAGAATTGGGACTTGCAACAGCTGCACAGCAAGCCTTCAATATAACAGCAAATGCCAATCCTTATGTGTTACTTGCAACTGTTATTTTGTCTGCTGCCGCTGCGCTGGCTATATATTCAAAGAATTGCTCTGCAGCAGCTGACGAGGCTCAACGTGCGGCTGACCGTGAGAAAGAACAGACAGATGCAATCAATGACAAAAAAGAAGCGATTGAAAAATGTATAAGCACCATAACAGATGAAAATCTAGCGGAACTAGACAGACTAGAAGCTCTAGAAAAGCTAAAGAAATTGATGCCGTCAGTATTTGAGAAATACAAGACCGAAAAGGAACTTATCGACAAACTGACGGAGGCACGCCGAGAATATAACGAGGAACTTCGTGAGGAACGTAATCTTAAAGGCGAAGGTAATTTGAAGGCAGACCAACAACGAGTGGCGGATCTGAAGAAATATTTGAAATTGCGCAAGCACTACTACAAAACCGGTCGCTTGAATATGTCAGATTCTGATTATAATCTCTATCAGAACCTTGACAAGAAATATAATAAAGAAGTGAGGAACGTGCGTGGTACGTTTCAGACATTCAACTCCGCTATAGAATCGTTAATTAAAGCTTCAGAGGGTACGGTGTGGAAAGATGTGCAGCAAGTGCGAACAGATAACCATAACAAGTTTATGGCAAAGTTGAATAGTATGAACGCAGAGACCGCTCAAAAGACTATCAACTTCTACAAAAATTGTATCTCCTCTGCAAACAAGCAAGGAAAGAAACTTGTACAACTTCCAGGAGAGAGTGTTGCAACTAGTGTAGACGAATTGCAAAACCGCATCAAATCGGCCACTGCTCGTATGAAAAGCATACACGAGAATGCCTCTAAAGACTTCATGAAAGATGCAAAAACTGCATGGACTAATGCACAGAATGAAGTAAATAAAGTCATAAAGAATCGCAACAATCGTTCCCTTTATCCTGATGAAGCGTCCTATCTTGCAGCATTACGCAAGGCACGCGATGAAGAAAAGAAGGCAAAGGCAAACTATGAGGCTGCAGGTGGTGACACATCAAAGAAAACAAAAAAGACAAAGAACACTGGTTTTACACCTCAGGAGAAAGCTAATATAAAGGCTGCAGAGCAAGAAGAGAAAGGGCGTCAGGTAGAAGCGGCACAACGTAAACAAGAAGCGTCAGAAAAGCAAACCGCATTTGATTTGAAACAAGCGGAGATTGACGGCTTGCAAGAGGGCTTTGACAAGGAACTTGAAACGATAAATCTCAATTACGATAAACTTATCGAAGCGAACCGTTTGCGCCAGCAAGAATGGGTAGATGAACTTCAGAATATATCAGACCTCTCATTTGAACAGGCTCATCCTAACTGGAAGAAGCAAGGGTTGAAGCGTCCAACTGTTACTATGGATGATTTGAGTGCTGACCAAAAAAACTATCTGAAACAATATACTGAAGCCGCAAACGCATACAAGCAAAATTCCGAAGCAAAGCTCTATCAGAATTTGCTCGCCAAGTACCAAGACTACGAGGAGCAGCGCAAGAGCATCAGCGAGAAGTTTGCTAAGGATCGTGCTCAGATAGAGAAGGCAGTGGACTCTGATGGGCTACCTATAGGTGCGGATGTGAAGGCTCGTGCTTTGGCCGAGCTTTCGAAGCAGGAGCGTGCTGCGCTGAAGTCTGTGAACGATGCTCAGCTGACGGAGCTGGGGAAGGAGAACAAGGTGCTTGTGGACTTGTTTGCTGACACTTCGGAGAAGAGTGTGGCTGAGGTTCAGAAGATAATAGACCGTATAAAGGTGCTGATGGACTATCTGCGTGGTACGAAGGACGCTGAGGGCACGGCTGTGATAAAGGACGGGAACGGAAGGACGGAGCGGAGGATCACGCAGAAGGATATGGCGGGGCTTGGTTTTTCGCCGGCTGAGCTGAAGGCTCTGGAGAAGAGTCCTGAGAAGCTGAAGGCTCTGACGGAGCAGTATGAGAAGCTGAAGAAGGAGGTGCTCGGTAAGAATCCGTTCAGGGCTCTGGCTGATGCGGTTGGGGAGCTGTTCAAGCACGGCGAGGATGGTGAGGAGAAGAGCCTTGAGGCCAAGCTGAAGCGCCTTGGTGAGTCTGCTGCGGCTTCTGCTGAGATGGTGGGCGACCTGGCCGGGAGGTTGAGCGAGATGTTTGAGGCGGCGGGTAACGATGGCATGGCTGAGGCGATGGATGCTGTGCAGGGTGTGATGACGAGTGTGAGCAACATAGGCCGTGGCTTTGCTGAGGGCGGCGTCGTTGGCGGCATAGCTGCTGCCGCGGGCGAGGCTATCGGCTGGGTGACGAAGGCTTTTCAGGCGAGTGCGCGTCATAAGGCTGCTTTGGAGAAGATCATGGAGGAGGTGACGGCTCAGCAGCGTGAGTATAACCTGCTGCTGATGGAGCAGAACCTGGAGCTGGAGAAGGCTCAGACGATATTCGGCACGGACACTTACGGGAAGGCTGCGAACGCTGTGAGGGTGATGAAGGATGCCTACGCCGGGCTGAAGGCGGAGATTGCGGGCACGGCTGAGCAGCAGAAGAAGTTCGGATACACGGAGACGGGCAGTGCCTTCTGGAACAAGATTGTGAACAAGGGCTACTCGGAGCTGAAGGACGCCTACTCGGGACTGGCTGACATTGAGATAAAGACGGGACATAAGAAGACGGGTCTGTTCGGCTGGGGCAAGGGCAAGGATACGTACAGCAGCATACTGGACGTTTATCCGGAGCTGATAGACAGTGCGGGGAACTTTAACCGCAAGCTGGCTGAGAGCATCATGAACAGCCGTGAGTTTGCGAAGAATGACAAGGAGGCCCTGCAGTATATCATAGACCTATATGACCAGGCTGAGGAGGCTTGGGAGTCTGTGAAGGACTACTTTGAGGGTGTGTTCGGTGACCTTGGGCAGACGCTGACGGACGCTCTGGTGGATGCCTTCAAGAACGGTACTGATGCTGGGAAGGCTTTTGCGGACTCGCTGACGGGTATGCTGGAGAAGCTGGCGGAGCAGATGATATACACGGTGACGATAGCTCCACTGCTGGAGAAGGCTCAGGAGGAGATGCTGGACGTGATGAAGCGCGAGGACCTGACGGACGAGGAGAAGTTTGGCAACTATGTGCGGATTCTGGACGACATGACGGACAATGCTCTGAGCCAGCAGGGAACCTTCAACGCGCTGCTGGAGAAGTATCGTCAGATGGCGAAGGAGAAGGGGCTGGACTTGTGGCAGGGGGACAGCACGACGCAGACGGGAAAGAGCGGTGCATACACGACGGCCTCGCAGGAGAGCATAACGAAGCTGGAGGGTCTGTACACGGCGATGCTGGTGCACGAGACGAACATAGACACGAACGTGGAGAATGTGGCGGGGAGCATGCAAACGGCTCTGGGGCACCTGAAACGTATAGATACGAACACGGGCGAGTGCAGCGAGACGCTGAAACTGATGCGCAAGGACATGAGGGACATGAAGGATGACCTGACTACGCTGCGTAGGGACGGCATTAAAACAAGGTAAGAAAAAGGAGGAAAGAGCATGGAGATAACGAAAGGTCTGCTGTACATAAACGACAAGGACGCAGCCCAGGAATGGGGCGTGTTCCTGACGGAGAAGAAGGAGGGAGAATGGACTAACTATGAGGCTCTGCTGAAGCCGAGCACGACGAAGGAGCTGACGGTGGTGGACAACCCTGACGCTGACGGAGAGGAGCTGCCGGAAGAAATAGAGCTGCACCTTCAGGCGCGTGACGTGGAGCTGTACTTCTGCCTATGGGCCGAGTCGGCGCAGGCGTACTTCGTGAACTACGGCAGGTTCTTCACGATGCTGCGGACGGGCAAGGCGGGATGGCTGGAGGTGAGGCTGCCGGAGATAGACCGCACGTTCAGACTGCGGTATCTGGGGGCAACGGAGACGGAGCAACTGACCCCGATAGGCGAAGGCGGCGTGTGCAGCAGGATGCGGCTGAAATTCAGGGAGCCGAAGCCTCTGTACTGAAACGGCGTTTGCAAGGTATTCAAACAACGATAAAACAACGATAAAACAACGATAAAAAGGACATCAAAGGACATGGAGCTGAAGATATATGACAAACGGAACCGGCTGAGGACAACGCTGGTGCCCGACAGTAGCAGCACTCACCACGAGGAGGTGGGCGGTGACGACTACCTGAGCGTGTCGCTGGACAGCCAGGAGTGCGTGACACTGGAGCTGAACGACTGGACGGTGTGGGAAGGGCGGAAGTTCTGGTGTGTGGAGACTTACACGCCGAAGCAGACGGGGCGCAGGAAATGGACGTACTCGGTGAAACTGTACGGTGCGGCGAGCCTTATCAAACAGGCTCTGATGCTGAACACTGAGGATTCGCCCGTATTCAGCTACACGGCGACGGCGCGGGAACATGTGGCCCTGGTGGTGAAGAACCTGAACCGCTGGATGGGCGGCATAACGGACTGGAAGGTGGGCAAGGTGGAGGCTACGGGGAACATCGTGGTGGACTACTCGGAGGGTCTGTACGGGAACGACGCTCTGAAGAAGATAGCCGACGAGACCGGGACTGAATGGTGGATAGAGGGCATGACGGTGAACGTGTGCCGCTGCGAGAGGGGTGATGAGGTGACGCTGGGCTACGGCAACGGTCTATTGAGCATAGAGCGTGACTCGGCTGACAACGTGAAGTTCTTCACGAGGCTGTTCCCGATAGGCAGCAGCCGCAACATAGACGCTGAGAAATACGGCAGCAGCCGACTGCTGCTTCCGAGCCGTGCGACGTATGTGGAACGGAACACGGAGCTGGGCATTGTGGAGCACTTCGAGCAGGCGGCGTTCCAGGACATATACCCGAGGCGCACGGGCGAGGTGAGCTCGGTGAGGAAGGAGACGAAAAAGGGCGATGACGGCAAGCCATTCGACATATACTACTTCACGGACGGCGGGATGAACTTCGATCCGAACGAATATGAGATAGGAGGTCTGGTGAAGCGTGTGACGTTCCAGACGGGGCAGTTGGCCGGTCTGGGCAACGACGAGGACGGTGAGCACTACTTTGAGGTGAACTATAACAGTGCGACGCGTGAGTTTGAGCTGATAACGATATGGCCATACGATGACGACACGCAGGTGCCAGGCGGAGTACTGGAGCCGAAAGCCGGCGACACCTATATACTGTGGAACGTGCGTATGCCGGACGAGTATTACCCGATAGCGGAGGAGGAGTATGCGACGGCAGTGGAAAAATACATGGACGAGCACTGCCTGGACAGAAGCGTGTACAAATGCTCGACGGACTATGTGACGCTGAAGAAGCGCGGCGTTGTGCCGTGTATGGGGCAAAGGGTGCGACTGGAGAGTGACCGCTTTTTTGCGAGCGGCTACCGTGAGAGCCGCATAACGGTGGTGGACCAGAAGCTGGCGCGGCCGACGGAGGCAGACATCGAGATAAGCGACGTGCTGTCGCAAACGATGCAGAGCCGCATGGCTGACGAGATAGAGAACGTGCGTAGCGAGGTGAAGGCGAACACAGTGGAACTACCGGACTTGATACGCTCTTGGGACACGACTCAGCCAACGGACAACAATCTGTTTTCGGCAAGAAGGAGCGAGCAGGAATTTCTGAGCAGGAAACGCAACGACCGCACGAAGGGGCGCATAACCTTTGAGCAGGGCGTGGTGTTTGGTGAGGAGGAGAACGGGCGTGTTGACGGCAATGGCAATGCGGACCTGCTGACGGCAGTGGTGAGGGAACTGCTCAGCAGCGGGGACTATACCGGCGGGGGCTTGACGGACAGGGGCTGGAAGCTGGGTATGGACGAGGACCGATTGTCGCACCTGATTGTGGACAAACTGACGGTGCGCCAGGTGATGAACGTGTTTGAGCTGCTGATAAACAAGGTACGGAGCGTGGGCGGCCAGATATGCGTGAGCGCAGCGAACGGGAAGATTAAGGCTGTGGAGGAACGGGGTGACTACTACCTCATCAGCTTCGAGCAGGAGAACATGTTCGTGCGACACGACCTGGTGCGCTGCCAGGCGTTTACGGGAACGGACCTACGGAGCTACTGGGTGGAGGTGGCTGACGTGACGACGGACGGCATCGTGGTGGCGAAGGAGGAGTTCGAGGACGTGGAACCGAAGGCGGGTGACGAGTGTGTGCTGATGGGCAACACGGCAGTGGAGAACCGCCAGAACCTGGTGCTCATATCGGCGACTGAGGACGGAGAACCGAGGGTGGACGTGATGGACGGCGTGAGCGGGAAGAGCTTTGGCAATGCCCTACGCGCAAGACTTGGCAACCTGGACGGCATTAAGGATGACACTTTTCCGTGGAACAACCAGCCACGGGGTAACGGTCTGTATGCGGACAATGTGTATCTGCGCGGCACGTTCCTGCTTTCTACCGGCGAGGACGTGAAGACCAAACTGGAGATAACGGAGGGCAAGGTGCAGAGCGCGATCGACAGCGTGAGGAACGATTTTCTGAGCGAGAAGGGCTATCTGAACAACCCGACATTTGCATCGGGACTGGAGAAGTGGAACTCGGAGAATGAGACGGTGTTCTTTCTCGTCGGCAACAAATGGGTGTGGGCCAACGGCGCAGCCCTATCGAAGAAGGGTGACGGCGCGAGCGTGGTGACAGACATGGGACGCAAGGTGGTGCGGATACGCAACAAGTATATCCGACAGAAGCATGAGAATCTGCGGTTTGTGCCGACCTTTCCGACAAAAAGCGATGGGAAGAAGGAAGCCTTGCCCGTGTATCTGAGCTTCTTTTATCGCTGCGCAAAGTCCGGCACGCTGAAGATTGGCTTTGAGAATGTTGACAAGACGGGGTTTGCGGATTTCAACAGTATGGAGGTGAGCGAGGAAATCGCTGCTACCGGCGGCTATGTGCAATACACCTGCAGCGGACTGTGGAACGGCACGGGCGACTTTAAGTTGTCGTTTGACGGCGACATCTATCTGTATATGCTTGTGCTGAGCACAGACAAGATTGAGGCACTGACGTACAAGTACAAAACGCTGTTTGAGCAGTCGGAGCGACTGGTGAAAATATCGGCAGCCGTGTATGACAAGGACGAGCGAGCTCTGCAAGAGACGGGATTGATGGTTCAGCCCGAAGGTACGGGAATCTATATTAAGGATGCAAACGGCAAACTGGCTCTGATAGGAGTGGGCGTAGAGGAAACGGATGCAGAGGGCAATAAGAAAACCGTCATCAAGCTGACGGCTGACAATATCAAGCTGGAGGGTCTGGTGACGGCCAACGGCTATTTTAAGGTGAAGGAAGACGGCAGCATCGAGGCTGTGAATGGAACGTTCCGAGGCCACGTGTACGCTGAGGGTGGAGCCATAGGTGGTTTCAGCATAGGAAACGGGCACATAGGTGGTGCAGATGTAATTTATAACGAAGATGGCACAATAGAGGTGAAGGATACCGAAAACGGTCTGTTCTTGTATGATGACATGATAGGGTTCAACGACAAGGGACGGCAAGCCATCTTCGGCACGTGGAACAACTACGGACAACCTATGCTATGCCGGTTGGTAGATACTGCCACTGATTACAACTTCGATTTTGGCATATCCCCGAAGTATGGCATCGTGTTCGACATAGAAAACTCCATGAACGGAAACTTTGCCTTTGCGGGTAAGGGTTCTGGTGTGCTGAACGGAGCTATGGACGGCTATGCATACAAAAAAATAGCCCTTGACAAGGCGAACACGGTGTTTGTCGGCTATATGGACCTGCAGGCTGCGACCCGCTTCATCGTTAAGGCGACGCAAGATTCTGCCGTTGTGGCACTGCCCAAGATAGGGCAAGTGAGGGATGGTTTGGCCATTGGAAAGAATACCCCATTCTGTATGAGAATAACTATCATCGCCGATATAGGGTCGAGCAACTACAAGGTATGTGGACGCTACAGCCAGCAGGACAGCAAAAAGGAATATCCTTGGAACACCGAGGAACTGCCTGTGATGGTAGATTGGGATGGCGGACACTACGAAACGCTGAATATGGGTAAGGGAGATACGCTTGAGGTGCTACTGGTATATGACCCAGACAGCACCGAGACGCTGAACGGCTGGCCAACGAAATATACGGCAAGAATCATCAATAAACTATCATAACAAAAAGAGAGATACGACTATGGCACTGACAGAAGAAGAGAAGAAGGAACTGGTCCAGGATGTTGTGAACCAGATAAAGACAGACAGTCAGAGTGTGGACGAGCTGGAAGCGGTGAGCACGCTGGACGGTGTGGTGAGCCTCCCTGCCATGAGAGGCGAGACTATAGTGAGCGCTCCGCTGAAACTGCTGTCGAAACCTGCGGAGGATGCAGCAGCTGTCGCCAAGGCTTCTGCTGCTGTGGCTGACGCATCGGCAAAGAAAGCTGATACGGCAACAGCAACAGCAAAGGCTGCAGCCCAAACCGCCAACGATGCGGCAAGCAAGGCCACTGATGCCGCCCAGAAGACCAACGCAGCTGTGGCAAAGGCAGAGAGCGTGGAAGCACAGTACAAGGAAACGGCACTGGCTGCGAGGAACGGCGCGACAGCGCGGTTTGACGGGCTGGTGGAAGGCGTGGAGATACGACTTGTATCATGCCCCCAGATAGATGGTGTGTACTATGACACGGTGAACAAATCCTTCTGCGGGAAGAATGGTAACATATACTGCAATAACTGGTTAGGCGCTGACATGTATATGAACAATGTGCGCACGGAAGTACTGAAGGACAAGGCGTATGTGTGCGGTGGCGTGGTGTATGTGTGGAGCGATGAGGAAGAGAACCTGGTGGAGATAAGCGGAAGCGGCGGTGGCAACACCTATAACGTGACGGAGCAGGTTCCGCTGGAGAGCGGATACTATACGCTTGAGACCGCCATAGCAGCCGTGGAAGGAAAGGCACGTGCGAAGGGACGCTGCATCACCTACGAGACGGCACAGGGCAAATGGGAGACCAAACAGTTCAAGGGCACGAACATCGAGAGCTGGGAGCAAGCGGCGAGCTGGGAGGACTTTGGCGGTGACGGCACGGTGAAGAGCGTGACGCTGAACGGCAAGAAGCTGGAGCCAGGCGAGGACGGCAACGTCGCCATCACCATCAGCGAGACGGAGGTGGACGAGAGCCTGAACGCAAGCTCGACGAACCCGGTGCAGAACGCTGCCGTGACGGCAAAGCTGATGGAGATAGAGGCGAGCACCGTCTTGGGGATGAATGCCGAAGTGAGTGACGACGGCAGCAGCGTGCGCCTGGCACTGACCAACAAGAGCGGTGCGGAGATAGCGTCTGCGGACATTCCTGCAGGAAGCGGCGGTGGAGGCGGTGACGCTTCGACCACGAAAATTGTGCTGGATGCAGCCGTCAGCAAGACCATCATCAAGGAAGGTGACAGCGCGATGCTGACATGGACGTATGACCACCAGTACAGCAGCGGTGACGAGAAAGGCACATCCACGGGCCAGAAGGCAACAGTCAGCATTGAAATGAAGAGGGGCGCGACCGTGATGTATGCAGACACGCAGCATGATGTGAGCAAGGGAACCTATACCCTGGATCTGACGAAATACCTGCTGCTCGGAACGACAGACATCTATGTGAGGGCTACCACAACCGACCCGACCACCGGCAAGACACAGACGAGGCAGAGCTATGTGAGCGTGAAGGCTGTGACCCTTGCGCTGAGCAGCAGCTTCAACATAGCCGAGTGTGTCGCCAAGGGCGGCTACGGCGTGAGCGAGGCGGTGAGCATCCCCTTTGCGGTGAGCGGAAGCGGCGACAAAACCGTGACGCTGTATCTGGACGGACACCAGTGGGACTCGCAGACGGTGAAAAGAAGCGGCACGACGAACGGCAGTTTCTCCTTGTCGATGTCGGGTGTGAGCATCGGGCGGCACACGGTGCAGATCGTCGCCGAGATGGAGGCGAGCGCGGAGCTGACACTGAAGAGCGAGAGCATCTACTTTGACATTCTGAAGGCCGGACAGAACGCCCCGTATATCGGCACGAAGCTGACCTTCGGTGACGGACGCATTTTTGCGGACGACCATCTGACCCCGACTATTGAAACCGGCCAGTATGAGCAGGTGAAATTTGACTTTGTGGCGTATGATCCGACAACGACCCCGGCGACCGTGGGTGTGTGGCGAGACGGCATACGGACGCAGACGGTGAGCGTTCCGAGGACTACGCAGGTATATACAAACCGTTTCCTGGAGCAGGGCGACGTGGCCATGGTGCTGAAGTGCGGCACAACGGAATACAAGCTGAACGTGAAGGTGACGGAGAGCGGCATTGACCTGAGCGAGGCGACTGCCGGACTTGTGCTGAAACTGACGGCAGCCGGCAGAAGCAATGCCGAGAGCGAGCCTGCTGAATGGCGTTGTAACGACGTTCAAACGGTGTTTGAAGGTTTTGACTGGCAGAGCAACGGCTGGACGGGAGATGCCTTGAAGCTGACGAACGGTGCGAATGTTGAAATCGGGTACAAGCCTTTCGGTAACGACGCGACCACCACGGGCGCAACCTACGAGATGGAGCTGACATGCACGAACGTGACCGACCGCAGGGGTACGGTGGTGGACTGCATGGCCGGCGGCGTGGGCTTCAGACTGACGACGCAGGAGGCTCTGATGCGGACGGGCGCAGGTTCGGAAGTAGGCACTAAGTTCGCAAGCGGTCTGACCCTGAAGATAGCCTTCGTGGTGCAGGAGAAGAAGGCGGCCCGACTGATGATGCTGTATGTGAACGGCATCCTATGCGGCGCGAAGCAGTATGCCTCGACGGACTCGCTGCTCCAGGAAGAACCCACGAACATCAAGATCACGAGCGAGAGTGCAGATGTAGAGGTGCGGAACATGCGTGTGTACAACCGTGCGTTGGGTGATGATGAGGAACTGTCGAACTATATGGTGGACCGTCCGACAAGCGACGAGATGGTGGTGCTGTTCGAGAAGAACCAGGTGATGGACGACGAGGGCACTGATGTCGATATAGACAAACTGCGTGCGATGGGCAAGAGCGTGATGCGCATCGTGGGCGACGTGAACCTGGTGAACCAGACGAACAACAAGAAGTTTGAGGTTCCGGTGGACATCTACTTCTACTCCGCCTACGGTAAGGAGTATGACTTCATCATCTACCAGTGCGGATTGAGGATACAAGGCACCTCATCGACGACCTACCCGAGAAAGAACTACCGCATCTACTTCAGCCGCTCGACGAAGTACGGCACGAAGCTGTATGTGAACGGTGTGGAGGTAGCGGACTTCAAATATTCGTTCAAGCCAGGTGCAAGACCGATAGACATATTCTGTCTGAAGGCGGACTTCTCGGACTCTTCATCTACGCACAATACGGGTGCGGTGAGAATAGTGAACGACATCTGGAAGAGATGCGGCTGGCTGACTCCGCCACAAATGGCCTACAAGGGCAACTATGACGTGAGAATCGGCGTGGACGGTTTTCCGATAGATCTGTTCTACGACAATAACGGCACGGGTGAGAACGTGTATCTTGGCAAGTACAACTTCAACAACGAGAAGAGCGGCAGCGGCATCATCTACGGCTTTGAGGGTATCGAGGGCTTCAATGACGAGGCTACACTGAAGGGCGAGCGCAACAAGTGTATCTGCCTGGAGTTCCTGAACAACTCGGAGACATTGTGCCTGTTCGGTACGAGCAACATGGACACGTTTGACGACGCCCTGGAGTTCCGCTTCAAGGCCGACGACACATGGGCGACGGCGCATGAGGAGGACAAGGCGGCGGTGAAGCGCCTTTGGGAGTGGATATACTCGTGCAAGGGCAACCCGACGAAATTCCTGAACGAATATGCGGAATACTTCGGCAACGACTCGCCGTTTGCATGGTATCTGATAACGGACTACTTCATGGCTGTGGACAACCGTGCGAAGAACATGATGCTCGTGACGTGGGACGGCAAGATATGGTACTTCATTCCATACGACATGGACACGGTGTTCGGTGAGCGCAACGACTCCGTGCTGAAGTACGACTACACGATCACGTGGGAGACGATGGACGAGAGCATCGGCTCGTATGCGTTTGCAGGACACGATTCCGTGTTGTGGGAACTTGTGAGAGGCTGTCCGGACAAATTGAGGGAGGTGGCAGACAAACTGCGAAGCACCATGTCGCTGGAGTATGTGCTGAAGGTGTTCAATGAGGAGATGATGGGCAACTGGTGTGAGCGCATCTACAACAAGGACGGCATCTACAAGTATATCAAACCGCTGACGGAGGGTGTGACGACGGCAGACGGCACTACGAGTTACTATGACTACCTCTATGCGCTCCAGGGCAGCCGATATGCGCACCGCACCTATACCATCCAGAACCGCTTTGCATTGCTGGACAGCCAGTATGTGTGCGGTACATACAGAAAGGACAGTTTCGCGGCCTACTTCGGCTATAAGTTCGGAAGTGACAACCGGAAGATAAGAATCACGGCGAGCGAGAGGTATTTCTTCGGGTACGGCTACACGAGCGGTACTCCGCACGAAAGCGCAGTGCTGGCGGAGGACACGGGAAGCCAGGTGGAACTGACGCTTGACACGGACCTCATCGTGAATGACCCGCAATACATCTACGGTGCGAGCCGCATCATGGGGCTTGACTTGACGGACGTTAGCCATGCCATACTCCAGACTCTGAACTTGAACAACTGTTCCGCCCTGCGGGCGCTTGACGTGAGCTGCGGCCAGACACAGACAACGCTGAACGCATTGCTGGTGAACGGCTGCCGAAACTTGCGTACTCTGAATATGACCGGCTTGAAGTCAGGCAGCTTCACCGGCATAGACTTGAGCAACAACACGAAGCTGGAGACACTGAAGGCAGGCAAGACAGCCCTGACCGGCGTGAACTTCGCACAGGGTGCTCCGCTGACGAGCGTAACGCTCCCGGCAACGTTGCAGACACTGGAACTACGCTATCTGGGCAAACTGACGACCGGCGGTCTGACGCTGGAGGGCACAAGCAACATCAACAGGCTTGTGGTTGACAATTGTCCGGGTGTGGACTGGCAGACGCTGCACGCAAGGTGCGGAAACGTGAAGTACCTGCGTGTGACCGGCATCGACATGGAAGGCGACGGCAGCCTGCTGGCCTCACTGATGCAGACGGGCGGTGTGGACGAGGAAGGCGGTAACGTGGATTCCTGCCGACTGGTGGGCACATACCGTTTGACCCGTTACGTTGATGATGAGACCTTTGCCGCATATACTGAGCACTATCCTGAATTGAACATTGAGCAGCCGGAATACACAATGCTGGAGAGTGACGAGAGCGTGGCAGACGATGCAAACCTCTCGAACTTGGATAACGGCACAGGCTACAAGTACGGCAACGACTACAAGCCAAGCGGCCATGTGGCAGCGATATTGAAGAACCGCCACAGAGTGCTTGCTAAGGTGACAAAGAAAGCGACCACGAGGAACGTGAACATCGCGAATGTCGATACAGTTGTGAACAATCTGGACGGCGAGATGACTTACATGGAGCTTGACGATAAGGACAGCACCAAGTATGCCGACGGGACGCCTGCCAAACTTGACGGCAGCGAGGGCGATCTGATGATGCACGAGCCTTTCTTCTGGAGCAAGGGTATCAATGACTTCTTGAACAGCAGGAACTACAGTTGCTACAGCTCGAAGGATAAGGATCACATGCCAGCGGTGCCGAATGTGGACGTATTGACGCTTGATGACATCAAGGCGGTGCAGGGCGGTTACACTAAAGGCAGGAAAGTGATGAGTGGCAGGGACACCATAACAAATGCCATGAGTACAGACAGCTCTTATTCGGTGTGCGTGGTGGATGTGTCGAAGCACAAGCGTGTTCGCTGGCCGAGTGTGCCAGGCACGAACCTTGTGGGCAGCGCATTTGCCGACGTGAACGGCAATGTGGTGAAGAGCGTCGTGGTGCCAACGCTGGGAAACAGATTTGAGGCTGGTATGTATCTTATCAGCGATGTGCCTGATGGAGCCAAGACTTTGTACTTCTCTATATTGAACACAGCCGAGTTTGAAAAGGTGGTGCTATCCAACAGCAGCAAGATAGAGGATATGGAGCCTGAATGGTTTGCCAACGATGAGCATCTGTGCGCTGTTGTGGGCAGTTCTGTTGTGGGCAGCAAGCTGCGTGCCTGCATAACTGGCGGCAGTACCACTGCAAGTATGACATGGACGGACTTCCATTATTACAGCGTGCAGCGAGGTATGCAGCAGATTGACGCTCTGATGCACTTCCGCATTGCGAACCTTGCATACGCGAAGTATGGCAGGAGGAACATGCAGGAGCAGTGTGGCGCAGGTTCGCATACGAATATGCGCACGACTGGCGGCACGATGTCAAGAGGCATGCAGGACACTATAGGCTATGAGGGCGCAAAGGCAATCAACCCGAATGTTACAAACAGTCTGGTGGACGAGAACAGAGTACACCAATATGCCTGGTATATAGACAAGGACGAGTATGGTGCTGCAAAGGTGACGCAGGTGAACAATATCTGCTGCCTGGGCTATGAGGACATCTTCGGACACAAGTATGACATGATGGACGGTGTGGACATGCCGAACACGAGCGGCAATGAGGGCAAGTGGCGCATTTGGATGCCTGACGGCAGCACGATCATGATAAAGGGTACGACGAATAGCGGTAACTGGATAACGGCAGTGGCTCATGGAAGGCTGATGGCGGTAGTGCCAGTTGGCTCGATGAATGGCTCGTCGAGCACATACCATTCAGACATGTACTGGATAAGCACAGCCACGGGCCGTGTGGTCTATCGCGGGTGCAACAATGCGTATGCGGATGGCGGTGTGTCGTATGCGAATGCGTATTACGATGCTACGTATGCGATTACGTATGTCGGCTCGCGTCTGGCCTTCCGCGGCAAACTCGTGAGGGCGCAAAGCGTGGCTGCGTATAAGGCGTTGAGCGAGGCTGCGTAACGCGAAGCGCGAAAAGCGGGAGCGAAGCGACAAAACGAAAGACGTGGTATCACCGGCGTAAGCCGGTCGAAAAATTTTAGAATTTTCGCTGGAACCTGGTGGTGCTGCGGTTTTCGTTGAAATATTGTCGCTTTGCAACTGATTTTGAGTATAATCGCTTGAGTTGACGGGAATATGAGTAACTTTGCATCTTGGTAGAGTTTCCTAATGGGCCGTGTGGTCTATCGCGGGTACAACAATGCGAATGCGAATGGCGGTGTGTCGAATGCGAATGCGAATAACGATGCTACGAATGCGAATACGAATGTCGGCTCGCGTCTGGAAATCAAAATATATCGGCGTACAACGATGGGGACGCGCTCCCCGATGTGGTGCCGAGGGAAACGAGCCACAGCAACAGCGTCCATGAAAGGACGGAAAGCTGAAACATCAAGTGTCGGGCAATAGAGTTTGGTAGGCCGGTGACGGTTCGAAGAAGTTTGGCCCGGGGATAGGAAGGCCCTTATCTTCCGTAAACGAGAAACAGATAACCCTATGCGCAGAGAAGGACACATCATGGAGGAGGTGACGGACTACGGCAACATGTCGGAGGCGTTTGACGCTGTGTTGCGGGGCAAGAAGCGAAAGACATGCAGACAAGGCCGCTATCTGCTGGAGCACCGTGACGAGGTGATAGCGGAACTGACGGCAAAGCTGAAGAACGGCACGTTCAAGCTCGGTGGCTATCATGAGCGCATCATCTGTGAATACGGCAAAGAACGGCATCTGCAGATATTGTCGATGAAAGACCGCATAGCGGTGTATGCTGTGATGAATGTGGTGGACGCACATCTGCACAAGCGTTTCATACGAACTACGGGGGCGAGCATCAAGGGACGTGGCACGCACGACTTGATGAAGTGCATACAACGAGATCTGAATGCAGACCCAGAGGGAACGACATACTGCTATAAGTTTGACGTGAGGCGGTTCTATGACAACGTGAAGCCGGATTTTGTAATGTGGTGTTACCGCAGGGTGTTCAAGGACGAGGTGCTGTTAGGACTGCTGGAGCACTTTCTGCACCTTCTGCCTGAGGGCATCAGTTTCGGGCTGCGCAGCTCGCAAGGGTCGGGGAATCTGTTATTGTCTGTTTTCTTAGACCATTATTTGAAGGACAAGTGCGGTGTACGTTATTTTTACAGATATTGTGATGACGGCGTGGTACTCGGTAAAACGAAAGCGGAACTATGGATGATTCGTGACATCATACATGAACAGCTGCATGAAATTGATTTGGTGGTAAAGCCCAATGAGAGGGTGTTTCCGACTGCTGAGGGAATAGACTTTCTGGGCTATGTGATACGGCCAAACAATGTGCGTTTAAGGAAACGCATCAAGCAGAAGTTCGCAAGAAAGATGTGCGAGGTAAAATCGAGAAAAAGAAGGCGAGAGCTGACAGCATCCTTTTATGGGATGACAAAGCACGCCGACTGTAACAATTTGTTTAATAAATTAACAGGCAAAACAATGAAAAGTTTTAAGGACTTAAATGTGGCTTACAAGCCAGAAGACGGCAAAAAGCGCTTCGCGGGTACAGTAGTAAGTATTCGCGAGTTGGTAAACATTCCTATCATCGTGAAGGACTTTGAGACGGGCATCAAGACGGAGCAGGGTGAAGACCGCTGCATCGTATCGATCGAGATGAACGGTGAAGCAAGGAAATTCTTTACCAACAGTGAGGAAATGAAAAATATCCTCGCTCAGATTAAAGAAGTGCCGGATGGCTTCCCGTTTGAGACGATCATCAAAACGGAAGTGTTCGGCAAAGGTCGAACCAAATACGTTTTTAGTTGATGAAAAGAGCACAAGGAAGTTTGGAGGTGAAACTGCTTGAATGCGTGAACCCCATCAGAAACAAGTGGCGCGTTCGTTGGGACGTGCAAGAACATAATGACGGAACTGCTGACTACATGGAGGCAGAACTGACACACAAGCCGACTGACGAGGAAATAAAAGACCTCGTAAGAAAATGGTACAACCAACAAACGGATGCAGCAATATTGTCGGGCTTCAGCTATGAAGGAGCTCCCGTGTGGCTCTCGCAAGAGAACCAGTATAACTATAAGGCTGCATACGATTTGGCCGTCCAGACGGACGGAAAAACGCTACCAGTGACATTTAAGTTCGGTACTGATGAAAGTCCAGTGTACCGTACGTTTGAAACGCTTGATGAACTTGCAGACTTCTATACGAAAGCCGTTAAGCATATACAAGAGATGCTGGAAGATGGCTGGAAGAATAAAGATGCAATGGATTTGAGCAAGTACAACGCTTAAAAAATCCCTTCGGGGGAGGATGTAAAAAAAGCCCCCGGCCTGTTAAAAAGCAACGCCAATCACTTTTATAACAACGCTCACAGCGCACGACCGGGGGCATATACCCTCTGCCGCGCTGTGAGCATTTTTGTTGTCATAAAGTGATTGGCGATACAAAGGTACATAATTTAGTTGAAAATGAAAGTATTTGAGATATTGAATTTTAACCGCGAGCCGTTAAAAAGGCTACAACAGGCAGGGATACGCATCGAAGATGTGGAATATATAGACTTGTACAACGACTATCGCGTGATGCTCGGTGGTGGCGAAAAGGTCTCATACATTGTGGCGACACTTGCAGATCGCTATCATGTGAGCGAGCGCAAGGTGTACACGCTCATCAAGCGATATGGTCGAGAGTGTAGCGCTCAGGTGCTCGGGGGAAGTAAAGCGCAAGGCTTTTGAAAACGTGCTGCAAAAGGCTTGCAGTGTGATTTGCTCGTGGTGTTACTTTTTGATGCGGAAGCGTGGTAACTTTGCCGTATCGAAAATAAAACACGATGAACAAATACTATTTATTATTGGGGAAGGTGCTTGCTGAAGGCAAGACCCAACAGAACAAGAAAGGCAAGATTAAATACTTGCTCAACGAGCAGCTGACGCTCACACCGGCTGATCTGCTCGACATATTCGAGAGCCACGGTATAGCGAGAAAGAAGCTGAAGGAAGAGTTGAAGCTTTTTATGCAGGGTGAGCGTAGCGTGGAACGATACCGTGAAGCAGGCATCTCGTGGTGGGACTATTGTGGTCAGACATTGGTGAACAGTTACCCGACCTACATGGAGAAACTGCCACCACTTATTGAGCGCATCAACAAGGAGAAACGCAACAGCAAAAACTATGTACTGTTTCTTGGAGCAACGGATGCAGAGAGCAACCAGGCACCGTGCCTAAGCCTTGTGCAGTTTCAAATAGAGGACGATGCATTGGTTGTGTCGGCATATCAGCGCAGCTCCGATGCAAACCTCGGACTGCCTTCAGACATTTACCACCTTTATCTGATGGCTCGACAGATAGATTTGCCGCTAAAGTCTATCACGCTGAACCTGGCGAATGTACACATCTATGAAAACAACATAAAGCCCACTGAACGACTTCTCGCTGGTGAGGATAATATAAAATTTGAACTGAACGTATGAGAGGGAAAATGCACATGGCAGCACCTCTGCCTTTTGTCGGACAGAAGCGCATGTTTGCAAAGGAGTATATCAAGATTCTGCCCCAGTTCAACGACAAAACAGTTTTTGTGGATTTGTTCGGTGGCAGCGGTTTGCTGTCCCATATAACGAAGCATTTGCGCCCAGAAGCAACTGTGGTATATAACGACTACGACAACTACCGCGAGCGATTGGCACATATACCTCAGACAAATGCCCTGCTCGCTGATTTGCGAGAGATAGTTGGCGACATACCAAAGCACAAGCGGATAGATGGTGTGATGCGTGAGAAGATGTTTGAACGTTTGAGACATGAGGAGCAAACGGTGGGCTATATTGATTTTATAACCATCTCGGCATCGGTGATGTTCTCGATGAAGTACGAGTTGAGCATCGAGGAGATGGAGAAGCAGACATTGTACAACAATATCCGAAAGAACGACTACCCAACAAGCGAGGACTATCTGGAAGGTTTGACGATTGAATCATGTGACTATCGTGAACTATACGAAAAATATAAAGACGAGCCGAATGTGGTGTTTATAGTGGACCCTCCTTATTTGTCCACAGAGGTTGGAACATACAAAATGTACTGGCATTTGTCTGACTATCTCGATGTGTTGAATGTGCTCAAAGGAAAGCCGTTTGTTTATTTCACATCAGATAAGTCGTCTATCATTGAGCTTTGTGAATGGTTAGGCAAGAATAAAACGCTCGGCAATCCGTTTGAAGGTTGTAAGCGTTTCGAGTTCAATGCGCATGTGAACTATGATGCAGGTTACAAAGATATGATGCTCGTGAAGTCTAATGCCGCATAATTTGAACCTCGTTTGAACACTGTTTGTTCGCCGTTCAAAAACCATAAAAGCAGCCCAAAACGGACTGCTTTTTTATTGCTTTAGAGTGTCGTGTGTGCGAAATTTTTAGAACGTTTCGTTTTTCCCGATTTTTGCACGTTTCGTTTTTCAAATCGAGCACATTTCGTTTTGCCGGATTCAAGCGCAACATTGACATTGACACAATAGACGGAAATGCCGACCTGCAGTCGGCACGCATATTCCCGGCATGTGCCGACGTGAATGATGCCGGACTCGTATTGCGCTGGATGCTCTCTGAACCGGAACTCAAAGAGGGTGTCGAGATATGGAGCGGAAGCCGCAGGCTCAGCGCCGACGACATCTCGGCTGAGGCAGACCTGATGAGGCTTCAGCAGCAGCGCGACCTGCTGCGTGCTGCCAACTGGCAGGCTCTGGCACGCAACTATGAGCATAGCGTGTTCTATCAGGTCGACCTTGACGATGCCGCACGCGACTTTGCCAAGTTCAACATTCCCCAGCCGGATGCGATAAGCGACAATGCGCCGCTGCTGACACGCATACACGACTCAATGTTCCGCTCTGAGCTGGCACGCATCAAGGGCAACGAATATCAGAAGAACGAAGACAAGGCCTTTGCCCTTTTGCGCGACGGACTGACACAGCAGGTGCTCACCGAGAAACAGAGTCCGCGCATGTCGGTATACGGCGACCAGATTGTTTGGGGACGCAGCCCCGTGCGCATAGACATAGCCGGGGGATGGACCGACACGCCGCCTTACTGCCTCATGGAGGGCGGCAGCGTTGTCAACCTTGCCATCGAGCTTAACGGTCAGCCACCGCTGCAGACGTATGTCCGTCCGTGTAAGGAGCCACACATCGTGCTGCGCAGCATCGACCTCGGAGCCATTGAGGAGGTTACCACATACGAGCAGCTTGCCGACTATCATCATGTGGGCAGTCCGTTCTCTATACCCAAGGCCGCGCTGGCCCTTGCAGGCTTTGTGCCCGCCTACTGTGCAGAGAAGTTCGGCTCGCTCGAAAGTCAGCTGAAGGCTTTCGGCTGCGGCATAGAGCTGACGCTGCTCTCTGCCATTCCCGCAGGCAGCGGACTGGGCACGAGCAGCATGCTTGCGTCTACCGTTCTCGGTGCGCTCAACGACTTCTGCGGCCTGGCATGGGACAAGAACGAGATTGGCCACCGCACGCTTGTGCTCGAGCAGCTGCTCACAACCGGAGGCGGATGGCAAGACCAGTTTGGCGGAATACTGCAGGGTGTAAAGCTGTTGCAGACAGGCCGCGGCTTCGACCAGTGTCCTACGGTGCGCTGGCTTCCGTCCGACTTGTTCACACAGCCTGAGTACACGCCTTGCCACCTGCTCTATTATACGGGCATAACACGCACGGCAAAGAACATCCTGGCAGAGATAGTGCGCCGCATGTTCCTCAATCAGAGCGACGAGCTGACACGTCTGCGCGAGATGAAGCAGCACTCGCTCGACATGTATGAGACCATACAGCGTGCCGACTTCAATAAGATGGGTATGCTTGTGCGCAAGACATGGCTTCAGAATCAGGCCATCGACAGCGGCACCAATCCCGAAAGCGTTCGTCGCATAACAGAACTTATAGACGACCTGTGTCTTGGCTATAAGCTTGCCGGTGCAGGCGGAGGCGGCTATCTGTATATGGTTGCCAAGGATCCTGACGCGGCAGCCCGCATCAAACAGATACTCAACAGCAACAGGCCAAATGCCAATGCCCGCTTTGTCGACATGTCGCTCAGCACCAAGGGCTTGCAGGTGAGCCGAAGCTAAGAATTGAGAATTGACAATTGAGAGTTGAAAATTATGATTTGCTTTGCCTGATTATGCGGTCATGGCATTTGTAGTTTTCGTTCTTGGTTTTCATTTATAATTATCCGTATTAACCAATTTGCGGATACAAGCCGAAAAAGTTTTTTATAAAAACTCGTCACTCGTCACATTACAGCATAATATCCTGATTATCAGAATGTTGTAGTGTGACGAGTTGCTTGTTCAACTCATCACACAACGATATTTGGGGGTGTTGATAGTGCTTTCCCGATATTGGTTGACTTTAAGCGTGATGAGTTGGAAATACAACTCGTCACACAATAACGCACTGTATTTCAGTGTGTTATGTGCCGTTGTAATGAGTGACGAGTTTTTGTGAAAAACTTTTTTCGTTTCTTTTCCTTTATCAGACCTTTTTCTAAAAGCATATCTATTACGCTGCAAAAGCCCGTGTTTCATCATGCAAAAGCATACCTTTTGCCGGCTCATTTGCCGTGTTTTGCTTAATGTCTGTTTGTTGTATCTGTATATTTCCAAACGTTTCAGCTTCACTTCGGCCATAAAAACAAATACGATTTGTTTTGTATTGCTCTCGGTTTGCATTAACTTTGAATAAGTTAAGCTTCACTTCGGCCATAAAAACAAATACGATTTGTTTTGTATTGCTCTCAGTTTGCATTAACTTTGCAGGGGAAAAGAGGAAATGATATGGAGTTCAGGACAAGAGTTAAGATAGACAAGCCCGACTTTGAGATTGAGCCTTTTGAAGACATGCTCTTTGTTGGTTCTTGCTTTGCAGACAACATAGGCAAGCGGTTTGTCGAAGAGAAGTTTAATGCCGTGGTTAATCCTTACGGCGTGATGTATAATCCGGCAAGCATCCTGCATACCGTGGCACGGAGTGAGGCTGCGCCGCGCGTGGCACTGATGACACTCGGAACAAATCATGTATATATACTGAACGAAACAGGCGAGATAGTGGACAACTGCGCAAAGCGTCCGCAGAGGCTGTTCACGGAGCGCAAACTCACGATAGACGAGTGTGTAGGCTATCTTTCTGAAGCAGTGGAACTGTTGACCGGAAGAAATGCCGACGTGAAGGTGATAATTACCGTCAGTCCGATACGTTACGCCAAGTATGGCTATCACGGCAGCCAGCTGTCTAAAGCCACGCTGCTGCTCGCCGCCGACCTCATGGTAAGGAAATATCCCGGCAGGGTTACATATTTTCCTGCCTACGAGATTGTAAACGACGAACTTCGCGACTATCGCTTCTATGCATCCGACATGCTCCATCCTTCGCAGCAGGCCGTAGACTATATATGGGAACTGTTCTCAGAGGCTTATTTCTCGCCGGCAGCAAAGCGCTTTATCGAAGAGTGGCGCCCCATAAAGGAGGCGCTGGGCCACAAGCCGTTCAGGCCCGACTCTGACGAATATAAGGAGTTTATGAATAAAACAATGTTAAAAGTTAAGGCTCTTTCAAAAAAATATCCGAAATTTGTACCTTAATTATGCACCCATGGCCGGCTTGAGTGTCTTGTTCAGACTGTTTGGCTGGCTGTTAGGGCGCAGTGATGGATGCTTTGCCCGTGCGCGGGCATGTCCAGACGGCATGCAGCCCGGTGGTGCTGCAGTGTGGCCCGGCCGTGTCTTTATGTGGCTCTGAATATCTGTTACGTGTCTTTATTCTTTTCAATGACAAAGATTAAATAAGAAACAAAATAATATCAATTGAGATGGTTTACACAATTGAAAAAGTTACAACTCTTATAGGCGCGCGCCGTTATGGCGAGAGCGACGGCAACGTAAGATGGATTCTTACCGACAGCCGCAGCCTTTGTTTTCCGGAGGAGACATTGTTCTTTGCAATACGTTCCGAACGCAACGACGGTCATAAGTATATAGCCGACCTTTACAGGCGCGGCGTGCGCAGCTTTGTGGTAGAGGTGCTTCCGGCTGACTGGCAGAAGGACTATCCTGACGCCAACTTCCTGAAAGTGCCTTTTGCGCTTGAGGCCCTTCAGCGCCTTGCCGAACGCCACAGAGACGAGTTTGACATTCCGGTGGTGGGCATCACCGGAAGCAACGGCAAGACCGTTGTAAAGGAGTGGCTCTATCAGCTGCTCTCGCCCTCAATGACAGTTACGCGCAGTCCGCGCAGCTACAACTCGCAGATAGGTGTGCCCCTCTCGGTATGGCTGCTGAGCGAGCAGAGCCAGGTGGGAGTGTTCGAGGCAGGCATAAGCCAGCCCGGCGAGATGGAGTCGCTGCGCGACATCATACAGCCCACTGTTGGCGTTATCACCAATCTTGGTGCCGCCCATCAGGAAAACTTTAAGTCGATGGCAGACAAGTGTCATGAGAAGCTACGCCTGTTTCACGACTCAAAGGCCATTGTTTATCCTTACGACGACGAGGTGATAAGACAATGTGTTGAAAGCTACGACTATAAAGGTGAGCAGATAGCATGGTCGGTGAAGGATCCGTCTGTAAGACTGTTCGTAAAGTCGGTTGACAAGAAAAACACACAGACCACCGTAACCTATGTGTTCAATGGCGTTGAGTCTGCCTACACGCTGCCGTTTATCGACGAGGCTTCGGTTGCCAACTCAATAACATGTGCTGCCGTTGCGCTTCATCTTGGACTTACAGCTGATGAAATAGCACAGCGCATGCCGGCCATAGAGCCTGTGGCCATGCGCCTCGAGGTGAAGGAAGGACAGCACGGGTGTACGCTGATTAACGACTCATACAACTCAGACGTCAACTCGCTCGACATAGCCCTCGACTTCATGAACCGCCGCCCCGACCATGAGGGACGCCGCCGCACGCTCATATTGAGCGACATATATCAGAGCGGTGAAGACGGCGACACATTATATAAAAAGGTGTCAGAGCTTGCCGTAAAGCGCGGCGTGCAGAAGTTTATCGGCATCGGTCCGGAGATAAGCCGTTGCGCCGATGAGATAATGATAGAAGAGAAGTACTTCTTTGACGACTGCAACTCGTTTATCGGAAGCACCGTGTTCAGATCGCTGCGCGACGAGGTGATACTGCTCAAAGGCTCGCGCAAGTTCTCGTTCGATAGACTTACAGAGCTGCTTGAGCAGAAAGTGCATGAAACGATACTGGAGGTGAACCTCAATTCTGTTGTAAAGAACCTGAATTACTACCGTTCATACATGAAGCCTACCACCAAGCTGGTGTGCATGGTTAAGGCTGATGCCTACGGTGCAGGATCAGTTGAGGTGGCAAAGACCCTGCAGGATCATCGCGTTGACTATCTTGCCGTTGCCGTTGCCGACGAAGGCGTAACGCTGAGAAAGAACGGCATAACGTGCAACATAATGATAATGAACCCGGAGATGACGGCCTTCAAGACAATGTTCGACTATAAGCTCGAGCCCGAGGTTTACAGCTTCCGCCTTCTCGATGCCCTCGTAAAGGCTGCACAGAAAGAGGGAATAACCGGATATCCGGTACACATAAAGCTCGACACAGGTATGCACCGCCTTGGCTTCGACCCGCGCTGCGACATGGACGAGCTTATCAGTCGCCTGAAGCATCAGAACGCAATAATACCGCGCTCGGTGTTCTCACACTTTGTTGGTTCAGACAGTGACGACTTCGACAACTTCTCTGCCATGCAGTTTAAGCTGTTCGATGAAGGCAGCAAGAAACTTCAGTCGGCATTCAGCCACAAGATATTGCGCCACATGGACAACTCAGCCGGCATAGAGCACTTCCCGGAGCGGCAGATGGACATGTGCCGCCTGGGTCTAGGCCTGTACGGCATCGACAGCCGCGACAATTCTGTATTGAATACAGTCAGCACGCTGAAGACCACCATACTGCAGATACACCGCGTGCCGAAGGAAGACACAGTGGGCTACAGCCGCAAGGGTGTGCTCACCCGCGACAGCGTTATCGGTGCCATACCTATCGGATATGCCGACGGACTTAACCGCCGTCTGGGCTGCGGCCACTGCTACTGCCTTGTCAATGGCCAGAAAGCGCCTTATGTGGGCAACATCTGTATGGACGTGGCCATGATAGACCTTACAGGAATAGACTGTAAGGAAGGCGACACCGTGGAGATATTCGGCGAGCATCTGCCTGTAACGGTGCTGTCGGACGTGCTTGGGACAATACCTTACGAGGTGCTTACAAGCATAAGCAACCGCGTAAAGAGAGTTTATTTTCAAGATTAGGCTTTATTTTAAAGCCTTTTCTTGTTTATGGTGTTTATACTATTTTAACAAATACGGCTGTATCGGTTAAGAAAAAAAGTGTTACCTTTGCACAAACTATTGCTTGAAACAAAATACTATTAATCAAATAAAAATGAATCCTATTCAAACTACTAAAATGACCAACTTCCGTTGGGTAATTTGTGCTTTGCTTTTCTGCGCTACGACAGTCAATTATCTTGACCGTCAGGTGCTGTCGCTTACGTGGAAAGACTTTATAGCACCCGAGTTCCACTGGAATGATGCTCATTATGGCATGATTACCGGTTTCTTCTCTGTCTTTTATGCTGTGGCTTGTCTGTTCGCAGGTAAGTTTGTCGACTGGATGGGCATAAAGAAAGGATATCTTTGGGCTATCTTTATATGGTCGCTCGGTGCATGTATGCACGCAGGATGCGGCTGGGTTACTATGGAGGTTGAGGGCCTCGACTCAATAGAAGCTCTCCGTGCCGTTGAGGCAGGAAGCACAATGGCCGTTGCCATTGCAACGCTCAGCGTATGGCTCTTCCTCGTTTGCCGTGCCATCCTTGCTCTCGGTGAAGCAGGAAACTTCCCCGCAGCCATCAAGGTTACGGCTGAATACTTCCCTAAGAAAGACCGTGCTTTTGCAACTTCAATCTTTAATTCAGGTGCGTCTGTCGGCGCTTTGGCAGCTCCGCTTACCATCCCTGTCCTTGCCAAGCATTTCGGTTGGGAGATGGCATTCATCATCATCGGTGCGATAGGTTTCGTGTGGATGTTCTTTTGGGCACATCTTTATGAGAAACCTGAAAACTCTAAGAGAGTAAACAAGGCAGAGCTTATATATATCAATCAGGACGAAAAAGAGGAGCCTGCTTCAGCTGAGGCTAAAGAGGAAAAGACTATTCCGTTCATGCAGTGCTTCAAGTATAAGCAGACATGGTCGTTCGTAGTAGGTAAGTTCTTCACCGACGGTGTTTGGTGGTTCTATCTGTTCTGGGCTCCGGCTTATTTCTCTGACCAGTTCGGTTATGAGTCTTCTTCAACAATGGGTATGGCTCTTATCTTTGTGCTTTATCTCATTGTTACCGTATTGTCAATCTACGGCGGTTATCTGCCTAAGCTGTTTGTTGAGAAGAAGGGCATGGGTCCTTATGCAGGCCGTATGCGCGCTATGCTTATCTTTGCATTCTTCCCGCTGTTCGCGTTGTTCGCTCAGCCGCTTGGTGCAAATTCTGCATGGTTCCCCGCAATCATCATCGGTCTTGCCGGTGCAGGTCATCAGGCTTGGTCTGCCAACCTGTTCTCTACAATCGGTGATATGTTCCCCAAATCAACTATCGCAACCATTACAGGTATAGGCGCTATGGCAGGTGGTATCGGTTCACTGCTTATCAACCTCGGTGCAGGTGAGCTGTTCACTTATGCTGAGGGCATGGGTTCAGCCTTCTCGTTCCTTGGTATGGAAGGCAAACCGGGTGCATATATGATTGTATTCTGCATCTGCGCCGTTGCTTATCTGCTGGCTTGGGTTATAATGAAGGCCCTGGTTCCGAAGTATAAGCCAATCGTTGTTGAATAATAATCTTATTTAAGATAAATCCAAAGAGGAGAATGCGCAAGTGTTCTCCTCTTTTTTCGTATGTATATATCCTTATTCTTTAGTTCCTGAAAAGCAGAAAACAGGTAAACGGCAAACTAATGATATTTTAACATTACAGAATAGGGGGATTTCCTGCCTTGCGTGTTAAATGATAAATTAATTATCTTAATACATATTTTAGTATGAAGAAGATTTTATTCACATCGCTTTTATTTTTGTCATTCAGTATGATGGTAAAAGCGCAAGATTTCAGAGTGGGAGCAACGGCAGGTTATAATCTCAGTTCTCCGAGTGGTTATAATGCTCAATCAGGTTTTCATGCCGGCCTAAAGGGTGAACTTGGCCTTCCGCAGTTTACAAAAGGACTTTATTTAGACTTTGGACTGATGCTGTCTTCTTATGGATGGAAGTCACCCAGTTATTATTACAGCGGATATAACATTTCCCGGTTAGATGAAACAACTAATAATAACACTTTTGATTATAAGTTCAGTCCTTATTATTTGAATATTCCGGTTCATATTGGATATAAGTTTTCCGTTGGGCGTAATGTAAGCCTGTTTGTTAATGCCGGACCATATTTTAACATCGGTCTGTTTGGCAAATCTACAATGACTGTTACAGATGGCAAGGGCACTTCTACGACGAAAAATGCATCAGACAATTTGTTCAGTGACAAAGTCTTAGACCGTTTCGACTGGGGACTGGGCTTCCGTGCCGGAGCAGAAATAGCCCGCCATGTTCAGCTTTCCGTTGGATATGATTGGGGAATGAAGAATGTTAATAAGACAGGCACAGACTGCAAGAACAGAACATTCACGGCGTCTTTTGCTTATTTATTCTGAAAAGTATATAAGTTCACTTAACGGGTGAACTTATTTTTTGCTGTTTTATCAAAGGGCAGTTTGCGGTTTGGCAATAAAAATAAAGCAAGTTTTTATTTTGTATCGCACTCACCTTTCTTTATCTTTAGATAAGACAGGATGCGGTTCGGCAATAAAAATAAAACTTATTTTATTTTGTATTGCTCTCACATTTCGCTGTCTTTAGATAAGACAGGATGCGGCTCGGTAAAGTCAAAAATAAAAACTGCGTTTTTTATTTGCTTTTTCACTCACCTTTCTTTATCTTTAGATAAGATAGGATGCGGCTCGGTAATAAAAATAAAACAAGTTTTATTTTGTATTACTCTCACCTTTCACTATCTTTGCGGACGTTTCGCGTAGGCGAAACGTTAATTTTTTTAATTATATCAAATTTTATGTACAAAACAATTTTCAACAAGCGTGAAAGCTTTAAGTTCTCTCGTTTTGGCAACAAGGGCTATTCGCTCTTTTCTTGCCTGGGTAGAGAGGTGCTTATCGGCACGCTTAGTGTTGCCACTCTTACCTATGCCAAGGCCGACGGCATAAGCACCAGGGTAGAGAAGGTGGACAGCACTATGCAGACGACCGGTGAGACCGTGATGCTCGACGAGGTGGACGTTACGGCTTCGCGCGCGCCGCTGACAGGAGGCCATGCGGCGAGAATTGTAAACGTACTCGGGCGCGACGAGATTGCCGCTGCCCCTGTGCAAAGTGTTAACGACTTGCTCAAGTATGCCGCAGGCGTGGATGTCAGGCAGCGAGGCCCTATCGGGGCACAGACCGACATCAGCATACGCGGAGGCACCAGCGAGCACATCGCCGTCTTGCTTAACGGCATAAACATCTGCGACCCGCAGACGGGGCACAATGCCTTAGACCTGCCCGTGGATATAAGCGAGATAGAGCGGATTGAAGTGCTTGAGGGACCTGCCGGAAGAGCCTACGGAACATCGTCGCTTGTGGGCGTAATCAACATTGTTACAAAGCTCGGAGCAAAAAGCAGTGCCGATGTTCATGCCGAAGGAGGCTCGTTTGGCTATCTGGCTGCCGGAGGACGTGTTAATCTGAAGCAAGACAAGTGGAACAATCAGCTGAGCGCGGGCTATACGCGCAGCGACGGCTGGCTGCGAAGCAAGAGCGGACGTCTCAACGCCGACTATGAAGGCGCGAGGGCATTCTATCAGGGACGTTATGATGACGACCACCTCACGATAGGATGGCACGCCGGAGTTAGCGACAAGGGATGGGGCAGCAATACGTTCTACAGTCTTTTGTCTGACGAGCAGTATGAGCATACCACAAAATATTTCACGGCCGTTCAGGCTGAGACGAAAGGAGGCAAGTTCCACTTCCGGCCGTCTATTTACTGGAACCGTTTTCAAGACCGTTATGAGTTTTACAGAGGAGCGCCCGACAAGTCGCCCTTCAACTATAACCGCACCGATGTGTTCGGACTTAACCTCAACAGCTGGTTCGACTGGATTTTGGGGCGCACAGCCTTCGGAGCCGAATTCCGCAACGAAGACCTTGTGAGCGGAAACCTCGGCGAGCCGCTCGACAATCCGATACACATCCACGGCACCGACCGCAACTATGCCTACGGCCTTAACCGAAGCAACCTCAGTTTTTATCTTGAACACAACGTCATACTTAAGCGTTTCACCCTTTCCGCCGGCTTTACGGCCGTTAAGAACACATGGAACGAGATGCCGTTCAAGATTTATCCCGGCGTTGACGTCAGCTACAGGATAGGGCAGAACTGGAAGGTGTTTGCATCTTACAACATGTCGTTGCGCATGCCGTCGTTCACCGAACTTTATTATTCGGTAGACGGACACAAGGCCGACAAATATCTGAAGCCAGAGGAGATGAGTGCCGTTGAGGTAGGCGTCAAGTATGTTTCAGAAGGAATAACCGGTACGCTGTCGGTTTATCATCATCACGGAACAAACATGATCGACTGGATAATGGACACCTCGCTCGGAGAGGATGCTGTGTGGACATCGGTTAATCATGCCGAGATTAACTCAACGGGCTTCGAGGCTTCGCTGAAGTTCCGCTTCGCCAGTCTGCTGCCACGTCAGGATGTGCTGCGCACGTTAAATGTGTCATACAGCTACATCGACCAGAATCAGGACAAGGAGCCGGGTGTGCAGTCGCTTTATGCCCTCGAGTATCTAAGGCATAAGCTCGTGGCAGGTCTCGGCCTGCACATCGTGAGCGCCCTTAACCTCAATGTCAACTATCGCTATCAGTATCGCGTAGGGTCATACACCGATCCGCAGGGTGTGTCTGTCACTTATAAGCCCTATTCGCTTGTAGACGCACGTCTGTCGTGGGACAAGTCGCGTTACAGCGTCTATGTAGAGGCCAACAACCTGTTTGATGCCACCTATGTCGACTATGGCAACGTGCCTCAGCCCGGCTTATGGGTTATGGCAGGAGTAAGATGGAACGTTTGGTGACATCAATAGACCTTTCAGCGTGTCTGTCTCCGTCTGCGTCAATAATGCATTGCTGTTGACAGCATGCTGAAAGACATAAAATAAGTGGGCTGTTTGCGTATCGTAAACGGCCCATTTTCGTATCAAAACTCGGCCACTTTTGCATCGTAACTCTATCGGTTTCAGTCCGAAAGCAAACGGCTTGCTTTTGCTTAATGTATTTCTCTTTTGTTATGTCGGCGTTTCGTAAGTGTAATTATTTTCTGATGTTTTGCTTACAATTTTCGGAGATGTTTTTGTCTGTCATTTGTTTTTAATAAATAAATCCCCTTCAATTGTTTGTCTATTTATTAATTTTTGTATATTTTTGCAAAAACTCCAAGCTAAACAGACATTTAGCAGAGATATTTGCCTGGAGTGTAGAACAGGGGGATAAAAACTCGTAAATTTGGTGTTGAGAATGATGTCAGCTGTTTCAGACAGCATAAGTGTATAATGAGAATGAAAACTGTGACAAAACAAAAACTATGAAGAAAATCTATTACATTCTGCCAATCGTACTATTGGTTATGAACGTTCTGTCAGGCTGTACTGACAGCGAAGAGGAACAAGGTCCTGTGGTTGTTGAAGTTGATGACGAAGAGATGGTTCGTCAAGGTTGGAAATGGGCTGTAGCCTTGGACAATGACTTGCGGATGCAGTGCTCTCCAGATATTGTCAACGGAGGGTATGTCATGCAGATGACCGACATGGACAGTTATGATGCCGTATTTGTTTTCGACGACAAATGCCGTGTCAGAGAAGCGTGCATCAACTCAGTGTGGTATTATTTCTTTGTTCGTGACAACACTCTGAACGTCTCTTATTTAGGAGATTCTTGGATGCATGCGTCTTTCGACTTCAATGTGCAAGAACCAACTTCGGGAAATCCTTTTGAGAAAATGACCGAAAACCTTAAAGCCGTTTATAAGACAGTGTCTTTGCTGCCCATGCCTGTAAAGACGAACATCAACGACTTGTTTGCAGCCGTTGATAGAGGCGAATATAACACATCTTCTGCGTCTGACGATGACGCGGACATCAAAAACTTCTGTGAAGTTGTATATTATTACGAAGCGTGGAACCAAGACTTGCGTGACGAACTTTTCGGCAAAGGCCTGTTGTTGCATTATAAACATGAGCGTACAACATACAGCAATAAAATAGGAATAGCATTAGATCCTGTAAACAATAAAACGTTCAACCGCGGCTATGGCTCAGGTCGTTATGGAGAGGAGATGGATAACAAAGTATACTGCGGTCTGGTTTTCGGCAGCTCGCCTGATGTGGCGTTGGGCAACTACGAATATAAGACTAACCTGGTGCCGGCGGAGCCTGAGGACGGTTATGTTTGGGTGGATGTTCCGGAGGATATGGAGAGCAAAGCCTATTATGTCCGTGCTTTCATGGTGTCAGAGCAGGAAAAGGATAAGGTGGAGCGCGGCGAATACATACCGCCTCATCTTGTGCGCTTTGAAAAAGACGGTCCTGACAATTTGAAGATTTTTTATGGAGGCGAGATCGTGATGGATAATTTTGTGGTTGTCAACGAGCCTGTCGTAGATGGAGCGCTTAAAGTCAATCTGTCTGGCAATCTCTCTGTTCCTGACTATCTTTCGGAATCTGGATTTGAGCTGAATTTTAGAATGGTGGGAGACCATAGCGGTGAATATGTAAATATAGTCTCACCGGGCAAGATAGACGAACATATCAGTATATGGAAAAATTATTTCAAAGAGTTTGACACAGAGAACTTCATAGCCCGTGGCTACTTTGAACTTTCAGTAAATGTAGGCTGGGTGTGCCTTGGTGTTGTTCCTTTTACGGTAGTATATGACAAGAAACCGTATATCCGTTATACAGGTCTTACGCATGACGGCATGTCTGTAAAGATAAAAAGAAAAATAGACGGAGCATTATGGTTTGACGATGATGTGAATATAATGTGGGAAACCCCTAAAGGTCCTGTAGAGTGTTCGTCTTATTTTGCCAGCGAGGGTGAGAGCGAATATAGCGAAGATATAGACGACACAAACCTTATCTCATATCAGAGGAAGGCTTCCGGCGAGTATATGGAAGTCACCATAGACGGTAAGACGTTAAGAAGCAACCGCCTGATATTTGAGAGGGATGCTGACGGCATACGTACAAATATATATTTAGAGGAATAAGGAGAACAAACAGTGTCGTGTTCAAATGTGAACATAGATAATAATAAGTATAAATTAAAAAACAGCCTTATCAGATTCTTTTAGAGAAGTGATAAGGCTGTTTTTGTCTGATAATTTAAACCTAAACCTGTCGTTATTCCGTATATGTGTTTAAATGAATCCTTATTCCTTATTATATTGTTATGCAGGAAAAATAGCAAGTGGCAATCCGTTTAATATATCAGGATTCGGTCTTAATCCTAATGATTTAGGGCTAAGTTGGTTTTTCCATGGCTTTCTTCGTGTGTTTCTCATTTTTAATAAGATAGGATGCGGCACGGCAATAAAAAATAAGCAAGCTTCTTTTTGTATTTCTCTCACCTTTCACTATCTTTGCAGATGATTATTAGCCAAGGAAATGAAGAAACATAATATAACAGTCTTACTATTACTATTGTCGATGTTTTCTATTTTTGCGCATGCTCAAAAGCCGAGACCGGAGAGGCCGAGGATTATCGTGAGCAGCGATATTGGAGGCACCGACCCTGACGACAACCAGTCGATGATTCACCTGCTTATGTATAACGACATGTTCGACATAGAAGGACTTGTCTCGTCGCCGTCGTTCGGCAGCGGTTCGGCAGACGAAATAAGGCGCATGATCGGCATATATGAGAAAGACTATGACAGGCTGAAGAAACATGCGGCCGGACTTATGCCGCCCGACTCGCTGCGCCGTATATGCAAGCAGGGAAGGCGCGGGCTGGCGCCTTTCAAAGGCTACGATGAGCCTACGGAAGGTTCAGAATGGATAGTGAGACAGGCGCGCCGGCAGAGCGACCGCCCGCTGTGGATACTTGTGTGGGGAACGCTCGAGGATGTGGCTCAGGCCTTGCACGATGCGCCCGACATAAAGGACAAAATAAGGATATATTATATAGGCGGACCAAACAAAAAGTGGGGCGTAAACAGCTATGCCTATATAGCAGAAAATTTTCCGGATGTGTGGATGATAGAAAATAATGCCACATACCGCGGACTGATAGCCGACGGCAAAAGGGACGGAGAGGCCGACAGCCGTTATTATGAACGCGTGATGAGCGGGGCAGGGCACATGGGTGCCGACTTTATAAACTATTATAAAGGTAGGGTAAAGATGGGCGACACGCCTTCGCTGCTGTATATGATGGACGGCAATCCGGACGACCCGGAAAAGGAAAGCTGCTGGGGAGGAAGTTTCAGACGTACGGCATATACGTCGCGCAGAGTGTTTGAGCGTGCAACAACGCTTAACGACACTGTGCCGGTTTATTCTGTGATTGAGCTGCGCATGAAGGGACCTGAACTCGACATTGATCAGGATTCAGCATGCTTCACCGCAACTATCGACCGCCAGACATGGCCCGGATATTATTTGGGCAACGGGCTTTATGCCGTGAGATATTCGCCAAAGGCTCCTGCAGTGCTTAGTTACACTGTGAGTTCTGGTATAAAAGAACTCGACGGACAACATGGCACATTCGTTGTTGACAGAATGTGGCCGGGCAAGCGTTGTAAGGATGACTATGCCGTTGGCGGCAACTGGTTCACAGACCGTGGCGATAAAGAGTATTTTGAAGGTCCGTGGCAAGGAGCCGGACTGATAAGAAAGCAGCGCCACGAAATACTTGAAGATTGGGCGGAGAGATGGAACTGGCTGAAAGACAGATGATTACATCCTGCTCGCTGAAAAAGACCCCTCTTGTAAGACGTGAAAATCAGCCAGTTAAACATTCTGTGGTAAAGAATAAGTTTCATCAACGTGCTGAATCTCTCTATTATTCAACTAGTTGCGAAAAATAAGATTCTGAGTTGACTTTTTTGGTGAACTTTTTAGAGCTTTAAACGGGAAAAATATTCCGAAAAGTATTTCTTTTTATGAAAAAATGTTCGTAGATTTGCACCACTCAAATTACTTCTGCCATCATGGAAAATAATAAAATTTACTCTTTTGAAGAGGCCTATCAGGCTTCTTTGGCCTATTTTGGCGGTGACGAACTCGCTGCCAGAGTGTGGGTAAACAAGTATGCACTGAAAGACAGTTTTGGCAACATCTTTGAAAAGTCGCCCGCCGACATGCACTGGCGTATAGCCAATGAAGTGGCCAGAATTGAAAATAAATATAAAAATCCGATTAGTGCCGAGGAAGTGTTCGAACTGCTCGACCATTTTAAGTATATCGTTCCGGCAGGAAGCCCCATGACGGGTATAGGCAACCATCATCAGGTGGCATCTTTGTCAAACTGCTTTGTTATCGGTCTTGACGGCGATGCTGACTCTTATGGAGCCATACTGCGTGTTGACGAGGAGCAGGTGCAGCTGATGAAGCGCCGCGGAGGCGTTGGCCATGACCTGTCTCACCTGCGTCCGAAAGGTTCGCCTGTAAACAATTCGGCACTGACATCTACCGGACTTGTGCCTTTCATGGAGCGCTACAGCAACTCTACACGCGAGGTGGCACAAGACGGACGCCGCGGAGCTCTCATGCTCTCAGTGAGCATAAAGCATCCCGACAGCGAGGCTTTCATCGACGCCAAGATGACCGAAGGCAAGATAACAGGTGCTAACGTGTCGGTAAAGATTGACGACGAGTTTATGCGCTGTGCCACGGAAGACAGAGAGTATGTTCAGCAGTTCCCCATCGACAGCGCCACACCGCAGGTGACAAAAGACATCAGCGCGCGCAAGCTGTGGGAGAAGATTGTACACAACGCATGGAAGAGCGCCGAGCCCGGCGTGCTGTTCTGGGATACGATAATACGCGAGAGCATACCTGACTGCTACGCCGACCTGGGCTTCCGCACCGTGTCTACCAATCCGTGCGGCGAGATACCTCTCTGTCCTTACGACTCATGCCGTCTGCTGTCTATCAACCTTTATTCTTATGTGGTTAATCCTTTCACAGACAAGGCATACTTCAATTATGAACTGTTCCGTAAGCATGTAGCCCTGGCTCAGCGCATAATGGACGACATTGTGGACATGGAGCTTGAGAAGATAGACCAGATAATGGCCAAGATAAAGACCGACCCGCAGAGCGACGAGGTGAAGAGCACAGAGTATCACCTGTGGGAGAAGATAAAGAGAAAGAGCGGAATGGGCCGCCGTACAGGCGTGGGCATCACGGCCGAGGGCGACATGATAGCTGCCATGGGGCTGCGCTACGGTACGCAGGAGGCAACCGACTTCTCTGTTGAGGTGCATAAGACATTGGCGCTTGCTGCTTACCGTTCGTCAGTGGAAATGGCCAAGGAGCGCGGTGCTTTTGAAATTTATGATACTAAGCGCGAGGAGAACAATCCGTTCATCAACCGTATAAAGGAGGCAGATCCTCAGCTGTATGAGGATATGGCTAAATATGGCCGCCGCAACATAGCCTGTCTGACCATTGCGCCTACGGGTACAACCAGTCTGATGACGCAGACAACAAGCGGTATCGAGCCTGTATTCATGCCTGTTTATAAGCGTCGCCGCAAGGTTAACCCGAATGATGCCGATGTGCATGTTGACTTTGTCGACGAGGTAGGCGACTCGTTTGAAGAGTATATCGTTTATCACCGCAAGTTTATCGAATGGATGAGGATAAACGGCATTGACACTGAGAAGAAATATACTCAGGAAGAACTTGACGAACTGGTGGCAAAGTCACCTTATTATAAAGCAACAGCCAACGATGTCGACTGGCTGATGAAGGTGCGCATGCAGGGTGCAATACAGAAATGGGTAGACCACAGCATCAGCGTAACCATAAACCTGCCCAATAATGTAGATGAGGCTTTGGTAAACCGTCTTTACGTTGAGGCCTGGAAGTCAGGATGCAAGGGCTGCACCGTATATCGCGACGGTTCGCGTTCAGGCGTGATGATAGCCGTAGAAAAGAAGAAAAAGAACAACGACGACAATCAGAAGAAGCAAGCTCCGCTGTGCCGTCATCCCGAAGTTACCGAGGTAAGGCCTGCCGTGCTCGAGTGTGATGTCGTGCGTTTCCAGAATAACAAGGAGAAATGGGTTGCGTTCGTAGGCCTTCTCAACGGATATCCATACGAGATATTCACAGGTCTGCAGGACGACGAGGAAGGCATCGTTCTGCCGAAGACTGTAACAAAGGGTAAGATTATCAAGCATAAGGACGAAACCGGCAAGAGCCGCTACGACTTCCAGTTTGAGAACAAGCGCGGATATAAGACCACTGTTGAAGGTCTGAGCGAGAAGTTCAACCCTGAATACTGGAACTATGCAAAGCTTATTTCAGGCGTATTGCGCTATCGTATGCCTATAGAGCATGTTATCAAGCTCGTTGGTTCGCTGCAGCTTAAGAGCGAGAGCATCAACACATGGAAGAACGGTGTTGAGCGTGCCCTGAAGAAGTATATTGTTGACGGCACAGAGGCCAAGGGACAGAAATGTCCGGTGTGCGGTCAGGAAACTCTCGTTTATCAGGAGGGATGTCTTATCTGTAAAAACTGCGGCGCATCACGCTGTGGATAAATCATAAGATGATTATGAAACTGGTCTCAGGTTTTATATGTCTTAACGACTTGCGCTTTTTTGCCCGTCACGGCGTGCTCCCGCAAGAGCGCGAGACGGGCGGCGAGTATGTCGTCAATCTTCGCGCAAAGTATCCGCTCGACAATTCGCTTGAGAGCGACGACGTAGCCGACACGCTTAATTATGCTGAGATTTTTGAAATCATAAATAAGGAGATGCAAAAGCCTTCCTGCCTGCTCGAACATGTGGCGGGCAGGATAGGCAGGCGCATATTCAGTCAGCTACCTCTTGTTGAGGCCATAGACATATCTGTGGCAAAGATAAATCCGCCGATGGGGGCTGATATTGGCAGCGCATCGGTTGAATTACACTTAATAAATGATAAAACTATTTGACTTATTGCAGTTTTTCTGCAATTTATAACTACCTTTGTATCTGTAATAAAGCACTCATGATAAAAAAGATAATATTCTTTCTGTTGGTGTTAGTGTCTTTCTCCGCAGCTGTATTCGGCGCGGACAAACCTTTCACGCTTGTTATCGACGCAGGGCACGGAGGACATGACTCGGGTGCAAAGGGTTCTTTCTCTTACGAAAAAGACATTAATCTTAATGTGGCTTTGGCCTTTGGCCGATACGTTGAGCGCAACTGTCCCGACGTAAAGGTTATTTACACGCGCAAGACCGACGTGTTTGTTCCGTTGCACAAGCGTGCCGACATAGCAAACAAGAACAAGGCCGACGTGTTCATCTCTATACACACAAATGCGCTGCCGGCAGGACACATAGCCCGCGGACTTGAAACGTACACGATGGGTATGAGGCGTTCGGACGAAAAGCTGAGTGCGGCAAAGCGCGAGAACTCTGTCATCATGATAGAGAAGGACTATAAGGAACGCTATGAAGGCTACGATCCTAATTCGCCCGAAAGCACAATCATGTTTGAGTTCATACACGACCGTAATATGTCGAAGAGCGTAGAGCTGGCCAAGTATGTGCAGAGCAACGTTTGCTCAACCGCCGGACGACAGAACAAGGGTGTTAAGCAGGACGTGTTCCTGGTGTTGCGAGAGACTTCCATGCCGGCGTGTCTTATTGAACTTGGCTTCATAACAACGCCCGACGAGGAGCGTTTCCTCAATGACAAAAACAACATAGACAAAATGGCAAAGGGCATATATCAGGCCTTTGTTAAATATAAGGACAAATACAATAAAGGCTTTACTGTTCCTTACAGCTCACCTAAAGATAATAGTATAAATATCCCGTCCATTGTGCCTGATGACGGCAATGATGAAAAGGATAAGCCCCAAACACGCAAGCAGACAAGGCGCAGGACAGAAACGCTGCGTCCTCGTGTAGAGGAGCAGCCGAAGGAAAAGGCGGACAGTGATAGCAAGGAAAAAACACAAGAGGTTGCCGACGAACCTGTTGATAAGCCTGTGTTTAAGGTGCAGATATTGGCAAGCAGCCGTATGCTGCGTCCCGGCAGCAGCCAGTTTAAAGGGCTTGAGAATGTAGAATCTTATAAGGAGAACGACCTTGTGAAATACACCTATGGTTCGTCGACCGACTACAATGAGATTTATCGTCTGCGCAAAACGATTCTCGACAAGTTTCCCGAGGCGTTTATCATAGCATTCAAAAACGGAAAGAAAATGAACGTCAATCAAGCAATACGTGAGTTTAAGTCTAAATAGAAAGGAGATTAAATTATGAAGTTTTTAACAAAAGAAATAAAGATTGCCTTAGTAGCCGTGTGCGGACTGGTGATACTTTTTTTCGGAATGAATTTTCTTAAAGGACTGAATCTGTTTTCATCAGCCAACAAATATTATATCTCGTTCAAGAATATCAGCGGACTATCTTCTTCAAGTCCGATTTATGCCGACGGATATAAGGTGGGTGTGGTGAAAAACATAAAATATGATTATAATAAGTCGGGCGAGATAATGGTCGAGGCCGACATCGATCAGGAACTGCGCATACCTAAAGGCAGTAGTGCTGAGATCGTTAGCGATATGCTCGGCAACGTAAAAGTAAACTTGCTGTTGGCTACAAATCCGAGAGAACGCGTGATGCCAGGTGAGACAATTATGGGTGGAATTAACGATGGCGCACTGGGAAAAATGAAGGATATGGTGCCGGTGGTTATGGGTATGTTGCCAAAGCTCGACTCTATCGTTACCACTCTCAACATCTTGCTGGCTGATCCTGCCATAGCACAGTCGCTGCATAATGTGAATACCATAACGGGTAATCTTACTGTAACCACTACACGCATAAACACTCTCCTTGCCGGACTCAACCGAAGTGTTCCCGGTGTGGTTAGCCGTGCAGACAGTACACTATACAATGCCAACCTTCTTGCAAAGAAACTCAACAATATCGATGTTGAAGGCACTATGGCTAAAGTTGACGCAACACTGGCTAATGTGGAGGAACTTACAGCCAAGCTTAACAGTAATGAGGGTACGATAGGACTGCTGATGCGTGATCCGTCATTATATAACAATCTTAACAGCACTATGCGCTCGGCCGACTCTTTGCTTATTGATCTCAAGGCTCATCCCAAGCGCTATGTTCACTTCTCACTTTTTGGAAGAAAGGACAATTAATAAGGATGTAAAAGCCTGTCTATAGCCATGGCAGAGACAACGTTTGCAGGCATTTGCTGTTAAATTATCATCTTGCTTTTAGCTAATTTAAAATTTGTCTAAATAATAAAATATGTTCCGAAACGATTGACAAATCTTTCGGAACATATTAGTATATACCACTTTCTGACTTTTTCCGCCTTATATGCATCGACATTGTCTGCGCCTTTTCTGTGGCGTGCAAGTCGCTATTTTTCAAGTACTTATAAATATGCAAGTGGCAATATTACATTAATGTTTCAAAATACGCCATAAAATGCCTTATTCCCGACATTTACAATAAATCATTTAAAATGAATTAAATCGGCATATTTGTGTATTTCAATAAAAATTACGAAATTTGCAGACGCTTAAAAAGGCGTCGAAAGACATAATAATCTGATCTTAATATATGAGTAATAATCCCCGTGCGCTCTGGGATAACTGCCTTTTGCTGATAAAGGAAAATGTCTCGGAACAGCAGTTTAACACATGGTTCAAGCCTATTGTTTTCGAATCGTTCAACGAGTCGAACAGAACGCTTTTGCTTCAAGTATCGAGCCAGTTTGTCGCCGAATACATTGAAGAAAACTATGCAGGACTGCTGAACAAGGTGCTTGTACGGATTTATGGAAAAGGCATACGTCTTAACTACCGCGTGATGGTGGATAAGACTAACAATATATCACAGCAGATTCAGGCCGACCCGGTGGTGAACATCGAGCAGACAGTTACACGCAGAACACGTGTAAACCAGTCGCCTACTACGCTTGATGCGGCACAGCCCCAGCAGATAGACTCACAGCTGAATCCCCGACATACTTTTGCAAACTATATTGAAGGTGACAGCAACAAGTTGCCGAGAGCTGTCGGACTGTCTATTGCGGAACATCCTAACACCACTCAGTTTAACCCGATGTTTATTTACGGTCCGTCCGGATGCGGTAAGACACACCTTATCAATGCCATCGGTGTGCGCACCAAGGAGATTTATCCGCAGAAAAGAGTACTGTATATCAGCGCCAGACTGTTTCAGGTGCAGTATACCAATGCCGTATTGAACAACAGAACTAACGATTTCATCAACTTCTATCAGACGATAGACATGCTTATTGTTGATGATATTCAGGAGTGGGTATCGGCTGCAAAGACACAGGAAACATTCTTCCATATATTTAATCACTTGTTCCGTAACGGCAAGAGAATAATTCTTGCGTGCGACCGTCCTCCTGTTGATCTTCAGGGCATGAGCGACCGCCTGCTGACACGTTTCAGCTGCGGACTTATAGCAGAGCTTGAGAAACCTAACATTCAGCTTTGTGTGGACATTCTTAACAGCAAGATCAAGCGCGACGGACTGACCATCCCAGAAGATGTGGTTTATTTCATTGCGCAGACGGCTAACTACAGCGTGCGCGGACTTGAGGGTGTCATCAATTCTCTGTTGGCTTTCTCTGTGGTTTACAACTGCAAGATTGACATGCGCCTTGCGGAGAGAGTGATAAAGAGGGCGGTTAAGATAGATAATGAGCCGTTGACGATAGACGACATTCTTGATACGGTTTGCAATCATTTCAACGTTACCACCGCAGCAGTGGCCAGCCGCAGCCGTAAGCGTGATTATGTAACTGCACGTCAGGTGTCGATGTATCTTGCACAGAAGTACACCAAGATGCCGGCATCACGTATTGGCAAGCTTATTGGAGGTCGCGACCATTCTACAGTAATACACAGCTGCACACAGATAGAGCAGCGCATAAAGACAGACAAGCTGTTCAGCGATGAAATTGCAAGCATTGAAAATTCATTTAAACTTAAGAAATAATTAAAGAGGGGATATTTGTTTATCCCCTTTTTTCGTTTTGTTTCTGTGCTTCAATAAAGCGAAATATTTTCTTTTGCATGTTATTAGCCGCCATTTGACTGATTCTGCTGCTATGCTGTTGCTATTGTTTGTCATTTCCCTTCTTTTCGTCTTGCCTTCTGTTTCTCATTGCATAGTCTGTCGTGTGTGCAGAAGTGATAATCAGTTCAACGTTTGTCAGGATTCCTGCTGAGTGATAACAGCTAAGTTGAACTTAATTCTCTATCCAGTTTTTAAGCTCGTTTGCGGCATTTGGCCAAGTGCTGTTGACTAAGTTGATGAAGTCAGAATATTTCAGATTCGGCTTTCCTGCATACTTTTGATAAAATGAAGATATTAGGCTTATGCAGTTTTCGTATCCAATTTCTTTTGCGAAACGGTCTAATATCAGCGGCCCTTTTCTGTAAACAATAGTATTGTTGTTATTTTCTACGAGATTGACAACCGGTTCGTCCTGTGGCGTATTTATGATTTTCTGATATTCAGCGTTATATTTTTCAATCAGCGACAGATACAAATCATTGCCAAAATGATGTCTTAGGAACATCAGCGTCATAAACTCATTCAGCGACTCTTTAATAAAATACGCTCCGGTCTGTCCGTCTCGAATGAGCAGCGTCCATTCGCCAAGCCATCTGTGGCCTATCTCGTGCACAAGCGGATAGATGTCGGGGTATGTTGAGAATTTCTCCTGTGAGGCCGAGATAAATCCTATGTTGTATCTGTTGCTGAAGCCTTTTCCGTTATGAAACACGAAAGCGGGATATTGTGTTATGCCCCTTTGCAGGCATAAATATTCATCGCCATATATTTTGCCGAAATATGATATGCTTGCACGGGCAAGTTCGAGCAGCTCGTCGTATCGCCTTTTGCTGTATTGCATGCCTGCAATCTGATATATGTCCATGTCGTAAGGCTCGCCGGCCGTTGTGCGGATGTATGCACTTTTCTGTAATAATGCGAGCGATAACGACTGTTGCAGCATGCCATTAATCCGGCAGCCGTACTTGCCGCTGCCGGTATGTTTAAGGGGATAAGAGCATAAAGGAAAGATAGAGTCAGGCAACTCCAAGTTTAATGTGATGTCTGCATAGCAGTCTGGCAGGTAAGGATAATAATGCTCGTTGAAGCTTGTCTCCCACAATTCTGCCGTTCCGCCTCCATAGATAAAGAAAGCCGAGAGGTTTGTGTAGTTGTAGTTCATCTTTACACCAATGTTTCGGCCTTGAATCTTTTTGAACACAAGTTTCCTTGCATCAGGCTGATAGCAGTATTTCAGTGAGGATGTGTCTGTCTGAATGGTAAGGTTTTCAACAGAAAGCTTGCCGTCGCCGCCGAAATTCATTACAATACTGTCTGATTTCTGAAAATCTATAACGAACGAACAGCTGACGTGCATGTTGGCCTCGTTCTGATTTATTTTGCTTATGTTCAAGACATAATCGCCAATATGCTGTGCCCGGCACGCCAAAACAGAAAGGAAAAAGCAGACCGAAAGCAATAAAACCTTATTGTTCATATCCCTATTCTTGTTTATTTCCATTCAATATCGCTTTTCAAAACAGAATAATAAAGCTGTTCAGTCGCCGTCTTCAAGCTGAAAAATGTCGTTCACCGTTTTGCCGAAATATGCAGCAATCTTCAGTGCCAGCAATGTTGAAGGCACATATCTGCCAGATTCTATAGAGTTTATAGTCTGACGGCTGACTCCTATCGCCACGGCCAAATCCTGTTGGGTTATATCTTTTATGGCGCGTTCTACCTTTATTGTATTTTTCATTTTTGTTTTTAAGCTATTTAAGTTGATGAATTTCGTAACGGAACTTTATGATAAAGACAATCAGCAATACATAAAGAGTGGCCCAAAGACTGTAGGCATAGGCAATGTTGAAAAAGAACAAAGTTTCTACGATAAACAAGACAGACGTAAACCAAAGTGAGAAAAACACCGATTTGAGTCTTATCTGCATTATCATTTCGTCTTCGGTCTTTTCCTTGCTCATGGCGATAAACAGCAGCGAAATGAAAATGCCGAGCATCCATATCTCCATATACATATCCTCGGAAGGTAGTATTCCGAACCATGCGTTTTCACCAATGATTTCATTAACAATATATGGCATGGGTACCTTAATTTTAGGTGCAGCTCCTGCCAAGTCTATACCAAACATTATTAAAAACAATACCATAAGACAAAGGCCAGTCTTAGCATAGCAATGAGGCAACAAAAAATACTTCTTCATAATCGTAAAATTTTAAGGTTATTCATTCAGATGCTTCAAATATATGAGTATTATTCTCATCGTAAAGATAACCAAACTTTCCATAAAGACAAGTATGCTTTACATTAAATCATGTTAATTTTACATTTTTACTTACTCAAACCATACGCCCGACAATATTCAACGGTTGAACTGAACATCATAAGATATGTTGACCTGGCTGTTTTAAAATAATATAATTGAAAAGGCAAGACAATATAATACGGGAAATTTGATTAACTTTGCACATGGCAGACGCCGCACCTTAAGGCAAAGCCGCATCACACAGATTGCCGACGGAAGGCACAGCAACATAAGACATTAAATATCAAGAATATATGAAGACAATAAACACAAGGCGTAGCATACGCAAATATTCAGACAAGGAAGTAAGTGAAGAACTGCTCAGCCGCCTGCTGACAGAGGCTGCACGCACGCAGACTATGGGCAACATGCAGCTCTACAGCGTGGTGGTTACACGCTCTGACGAGATGAAGGCCAAGCTTGCCCCGGCTCATTTCAACCAGCCCATGGTTACTCAGGCTCCCGTGGTGCTCACGATATGTGCCGACTTCAACCGCGCAAGCACATGGTGCCGCTGCCGCAAGGCCGAGCCGGGATACGACAATTTCCTGTCGTTCATCAATGCAGCTTCAGACGCACTGCTTTACACACAGACCTTCTGCAACCTTGCAGAGGAAGAAGGGCTCGGCCTCTGCTATCTCGGCACCACCGTATATATGCCGCAGATGATTATCGATGTGCTCGGTCTGCCAAAGCTCGTCATGCCTGTGGCTACGATAACACTGGGCTGGCCCGACGAAAATCCGCCACTCACCGACCGTCTGCCGCTTGCTTCGTTTGTACACAGCGAGACATACCACGACTATACTCCTGCCGACATAGACAAGTATTATGCTGAGAAAGAGGCGCTTGAGGAAAACCGCGAGTTTGTCAAGATAAACAACAAGGAAACTCTTGCGCAGATATTCACCGACATACGCTATACAAAGAAAGACAACGAGGCTATGTCGGCTGGTATGATGGAGGCTCTTAAACGTCAGGGCTTCATCGGATAAGACATTTTTTTGCCGGCCTTGCAGGTCGGAGCAGAGTGAGGTATGGCACGTCTGTAACGTCAGATGCCGTCTCTCTGCGTTTAGCAAAATACATTATACTGCCCATGATACGCCTGGCAATTCCATGTGTGTCATGGGCTTTTATGATAATCTTGAGAGATATTGCAGCAAAACCGCGCGGCCTTTGCAGCTGACCAAAACAGGTATGATTTAGCAGTATGAAGGTAGGGCCGGCAGCCAAAATATTAAACTCATGCTGTTGAAATATCTTGAAACTTCGGATTAGCAGTTATAACTCATTTGTTTTCGATAAAAAACTCGGCCACTTTTGCATCAAAAGTGGCCGAGTTTTGACCCGTAAACGATAGGTTAATGATTTGAAACCAATGCGTCTTGTTTTGCTTACAGTCAGCGCGGAAATTGCACTTGTTTTGAACGTATGTTAATGTCCGGTGCCTGTTTCGCTTATGATTTTTTGCCCTTTAAAATTATCCGCCTTTTGATGCCTTTAAACCGAGCCCTGTCATTAGGCACATTGGGCTGACCATTACAAAAATATTGATGCGTTCAGCCGTGATTTTGTTTTATATTGAACGGATTTTCGTTAGCTTTTTTGCTGGCATGGGAGCAATGTCAATAAAAAAACAGCGACAGCAGAAAACGGCTATCCTGCCTGACGGAAATGACCAATTTGGATAAAGACCCGCTTAACTTTTGCCAATTTAATGCTAAACAGTCAGTACGTCATGCCTTTGTTTGGCTGTATGAAACTAAAAGACTATATTTGCAGATGATAAAGACACGAAATATACAATAATGACAGGAAGCCATCGAGACAATGCAAGCAAAGGAACTGCATGGCCCTGTCTTTGAATGAATGCTGAAAGTTGCAAAAACAGCTCATAGCAAGATGCTGCCTGCGGGCATTAAACCATAAATGAGCGAACAATATTGAGACAAGAAATTATTAGTTACAAATAATCCTAAAGTATCAACATACTGACAATCCATGATGAAAATAAAACAATTTTTCGCCAAGAAAGAATTAAAGTTGCGCAAAAAACGCCTGATTCTGATGTCCTGTTGCATCGTAGCCGTAATAGCAGGATACGTTATCCTAACATGGCCTAAGAAAAAGGCACCTGAGATACCCGTCGTTTCTGTAGAGAAAGTCGGCGTGGAAGACGTCAAGATTTACGGCGACTATGTGGGCCGCATACGTGCACATCAGTTTGTAGAGGTGCGCGCCAGGGTGGAAGGCTTTCTTGAACGAATGGCTTTCGCAGAAGGAACATACGTGAAAAAAGACCAGATACTCTTCGTGATCGACCAGCGCCAGTATAAGGCAAAGGTAGACAAGGCACGCGCACAGCTGCGCAAGGACTCGGCCCTGGTGCTGAAGACCAGACGCGACCTTGAGCGCATACGCCCCTTGTTTGAGCAGAACGCTGCCAGCCGCCTTGACCTTGACAACGCCACGGCGGCATATGAGACGGCCGTTGCAAGCATGGGCATGAGCCGTGCCGACCTTGTTCAGGCTGAGCAGGAGCTGAGCTACACCTACGTGCGTTCGCCGATATCAGGATATATCAGCGAGAGACTTGTAGACCTTGGCACACTTGTCGGCACGGGCGGCAAGTCGCTGCTTGCCACCGTTGTGAAGAGCGACACCGTGCTGATAGACTTCAGTATGACCGCGCTCGACTATCTTAAGAGCAAAGAGAGAAACATTAACCTCGGACAGCGCGACTCGTCGCGCTCATGGCAGCCGTATGTAACAATAACGCTGCCCGACAACAGCACATATCCATATAAGGGACTCGTCGACTTTGCCGAACCGCAGGTAAGTCCGAAGACTGGAACATTCTCTGTACGTGCAGAGATGCCCAACCCTGACCACGTGCTGCTTCCGGGACAGTTTACTAAAGTGCATGCATTGCTCGATGTCCGCGAAAACGCAACTGTTGTGCCGCAGAAGGCACTCATCATAGAGAAGGGTGGAGCCTATGTCTTCGTAATGAGGCGCGACTCTACGGCCGAACGCCGCTTTATCGAGCTTGGCCCTGAGTTCGGCAACAAGGTTGTGGTGGAGAGAGGACTCGCCCCCGGCGAAACCATAATCAGCGAGGGATACCACAAGCTTACGCCAGGAATGAAAGTACGCGTAGCCAACAGAAAGAAGACTGCGGTCCGTCCGCAAGCGAAAACCAATTAAAATAAAAGTTTCCGAATAGATGAAAGTAAACTTCTTCATAGACAGACCGGTCTTTTCGATAGTAATATCAGTCCTCATAGTCATTGTGGGACTTATCGGACTGACAATGCTGCCCATAGACCAGTATCCGCAAATAACGCCTCCGGTGGTAAAGATCAGCGCCTCCTATCCGGGAGCCAGTGCGCTCACGGTGTCGCAGGCTGTGGCCACGCCTATAGAACAGGAGCTGAACGGAACTCCGGGTATGATTTACATGGAGTCAAACAGCTCCAATTCAGGCTCGTTCTCGGCGACAGTTACGTTTGACATTTCTGCCGACCCCGACCTGTCGGCTGTGGAAATACAGAACCGCATAAAACTGGCAGAGTCGCGTCTGCCGGCCGAGGTGGTGCAGAACGGTATCGAGATAGAAAAGCAGGCAGCAAGCCAGCTGATGACTATCTGTCTGACATCAAACGATGAAAAGTTTGATGAAATATATCTCAGCAACTTTGCCACACTCAACGTGGTCGACCTGTTGAGGCGCATACCGGGAGTGGGGCGCGTGTCTAACGTGGGCAGCCGCTACTATGCCATGCAGATATGGCTTGACCCCGCGCGACTGGCAAGCTTCGGCCTTACGGTGCAGGACGTGCAGAACGCCCTGAAAGACCAGAACCGCGAGTCGGCGGCCGGCGTATTGGGCCAGCAGCCCGTAAAGGGACTCGACTTCACGATACCCATCACGGCACAAGGACGTCTGTCTTCTGTTGGCCAGTTTGAGGAAATCGTACTGAGGGCCAATGCCGACGGTTCGTTCATACGCCTGAGAGACGTTGCCCGCGTTTCTCTCGAAGCGCAGTCGTACAATACCGAAAGTGGAATAAACGGCGGCAATGCTGCCGTGCTCGGCATATACATGCTCCCCGGTGCAAACGCGATGGAAGTGGCAGAGAATGTGAAGAAGGCAATGGAGGAGATAAGCCACAACTTCCCGGAGGGCGTAAAATACGAGATACCGTTCGATATGACGACATACATATCGGAGTCGATCCACGAGGTATACAAGACTCTGTTTGAAGCACTTGTACTCGTTATCGTCGTCGTGTTCCTCTTTCTTCAGAGCTGGCGTGCCACACTCATCCCGCTTGTGGCCGTGCCGATCTCACTGATAGGAACGTTCGGCTTCATGTTGATTCTGGGCTTCTCGCTCAACATGCTCACCCTGCTTGGCCTTGTGCTTGCCATAGGCCTTGTGGTGGACGACGCCATTGTAGTCGTGGAGAATGTGGAGCGCATAATGGAAGAGGAGCATCTCAGTCCGTATGAAGCCACCAAGAAGGCCATGAACGGACTTACGGGAGCGCTTGTTGCCACGTCGCTTGTTCTGGCAGCCGTGTTTGTGCCGGTTAGTTTCCTGTCGGGCATAACAGGACAGCTGTACCGCCAGTTCAGCGTAACGATCGTAATCTCTGTGCTGCTTTCTACGGTAGTGGCGCTCACGCTCAGCCCTGTGATGTGTTCTCTGATACTCAAGCCCACGGACAAAAACAAGCCTAAGAACAAGGTGTTCACGGCTATCAACAGGTGGCTCGACCTGGGCAACAACAAATATTTAGCCGGAATATCAAGAATAATCAAGAATCCCCGTCGCGTTGGCATAGGGTTCTGCATGATTCTGATTGCCATATTCATATTCAACAAGCTTACGCCTACCAGCTTCCTGCCGTCGGAAGACCAGGGATATTTCACCGTGGAACTGGAAATGCCTGAAGGAACAACCCTCGAACGCACACGTGCCGTAACCGAAAGGGCGGTTAGCTTCCTGATGAAGAATCCTGCTGTGGAGTATGTGCAGAACGTGACAGGATCGAGCCCGCGCGTGGGAACAAGCCAGACAAGGGCACAGCTCACCGTTATATTGAAAGAATGGAAAGAGCGTGACGATAATACAATAGAGGACATTATGGCCGGCGTGGGCCGTGAACTGTCGGAATATCCCGAGTGTAAGTTTTATCTGTCCACTCCTCCTGTAATTCCCGGTCTTGGTACGTCGGGAGGATTCGAGATGCAGCTCGAAGCTCACGGCGACGCAACTTATGACGACCTGGTGAACGCTGCCGACACGCTGATGCACTATGCCTCAATGCGTAAGGAACTGTCAGGGCTGTCGTCATCGCTGCAGGCAGAAATTCCGCAACTTTACTTTGACGTTGACAGAGACAAGGTGAAGATGCTCGGTGTGCCTATGGCCGACGTGTTCTCAACAATGAAAGCCTACACGGGATCGGTGTATGTCAACGACTTCAACATGTTCAACCGCATTTACCGAGTGTACATACAGGCTGAAGCCCCATACAGAGAGCACCGCGACAACATAAGCCTCTACTTCGTCCGCGGCTCAAACGGCGACATGATTCCGCTGACTGCGCTGGGCAACACCGAATATACCACTGGTCCCGGCAGCATAAAGCGCTTTAACATGTTCAACACGGCAATAATACGAGGCACGGCCGCACAGGGCTACAGTTCAGGACAGGCCATGGAGATAATGGAAGAACTTGTCAAGGAGCATCTGCCCGACAATATCGGACTGGAGTGGAGCGGACTGTCATATCAGGAGAAACAGGCCGGAGGACAGACCGGAATAATACTCTCGCTGGTATTCATTTTCGTCTTCTTGTTCCTCGCCGCACTGTATGAAAGCTGGAGCATACCTATTGCGGTGCTGCTCTCGCTGCCTGTGGCTGCATTGGGAGCCTACATCGGAATTGCAGTCTGCGGACTTGAAAACGACACATACTTCCAGATCGGACTTGTGATGCTTATGGGACTTGCGGCAAAGAATGCCATACTTATTGTGGAGTTTGCCAAGGATGAAACCGACGCGGGCGTCAATGTCCTCAAAGCAACGTTGCACGCAGCTAGACTGCGCTTCCGCCCGATACTTATGACCTCGTTCGCATTCATATTGGGCATACTCCCAATGGTGCTTGCCTCAGGACCGGGATCTGCCAGCCGAAAGGCTATCGGTACGGGTGTGTTCTTCGGAATGCTGGCTGCCGTATTCATAGGAATACAGCTCATTCCATTCTTCTTCATTACAATATATAAAGCCAAAAACAGATTGCAGGCTAAGAAAGGGAACAAGGAACAAAAAGCGATAGCACAGCAACAATAAATTATGAGACACGGATTAAAATACATAATACATGCGCTGATATTAACGGCAGCAATAAGTCTGTCTGCCTGTCAGATAGGCAGAAAATACACACGTCCGAATATAGAACTGCCGGCAGCACTGTCTGATGAAGAAAACACAGACTCGACATCCATGGCCGACATCTCGTGGAAAGAGGTTTACACGGATACAATCCTGCAAAGCCTCATATCCAAATCTCTTGTCTACAACAAGGACATGCAGATGGCGGCAGCCAGGATAAAAGAGCTGGCAGAGATGAAGCGTATAAACTATGCTAATATGTTTCCTGCGTTCGGAGCTAAGATCTACGCCGAGAAGGAAAGAGAGCATCACGGCAACAGTAACCAGTTTGACCTGAAGGCTACGATGTCATGGGAACTCGACTTCTGGGGAAAACTGCGCTGGGCACACGATGAAAGCATTGCCGAACTCATGGCCTCTGTAGAAAACCGGCGCGCACTGCAGATAAGCCTCATTGCGCAGGTGGCACAGACATATTATGAACTTGTGGCACTCGACAACGAACTGTCAATCGTACATCAGACCGTAACGGCACGCCGGGAAAGTGAACATCTTGCGCGCATACGATATGAAGGCGGACTGACGTCTGAGGTTACATACCGACAGGCTCAGGTGGAATTGTCAAGGACGGAGACACTCGTGCCCGACCTTGAACTGCAAATAACCACAAAGGAAAACGAACTGGCATTGCTGACGGGCGAATATCCGCACCGCATAGAGCGCTCGACGCTGCCACAGGAGGTTATCTTTCCTGACAGTCTGCCTGTAGGATTGCCTTCATCGCTGCTGGAACGGCGTCCTGACGTGCGCGAAGCCGAGCAGCAGCTTATTGCGGCAAATGCAAAAGTGGGCGTTGCATACACAAGCATGTTCCCGAACATAACGCTGACAGGATATCTCGGAACTGAAAGCGACGACCTGAAAGGAGTGTTAAGCACGCCTTACCACTTCTTGAGCGCCAACCTGCTTCAGCCGATTTTTGCCATGGGCAGGAACAAGGCTCGCCACAGAGCAGCAAAAGCTGCATACGAGCGTGCTACTTATGCATACGAAAAAGCTGTTCTGACGGCTTTCAAGGATGCATATAATGCCATAGCCAACTTTAATAAGGTGAAGGAAATATACAAGACACGCTACGACCTGGAGAACTCGTCGAAGACGGCATTGTCGCTTGCTCTTGTCCAATATGTAAACGGAGCCATCGGCTATATGGACTTGCTTGATGCCCAGCGTACTTACCTCGATGCTCAGATCGGACTCAGCAATGCCCTGTTGGACAGTCAGTTGGCAAAGGTGAACCTGTATAAGGCTCTGGGCGGCGGATGGTAAGGATATGTGTCTGAACACATGGCAGGCACAGACAGGAATGTCTTGGTTGCCGACTCTATAAAAAATACAGCGGGCGGACAGTCATTATCGACTGTCCGCCCGCTGTGTTCATGTCCACACAAATGAAACAGAAGTTCCGTTCTTATCCGTTAAGCCTATGCTAAATCTTTCCCTTGTAAGTGCGGAACACCAGATAGCGGCCGTCGGCACAGAACTTTACGCTGTTGCCTGTGGCCTCGTTGAGAGTGCCCTGCCACCAGCTGCCGTATGCGTAAGAGTTCCATTTCAGTCCGTTGCTTTCTATCCTGCTGCAAGAAAAGTTGAATATGCTGACCTGCTGACCGGCGAAGGTCTCAAACTCAGCATCGCCTTCGGCAGCGACAAAGTAGCCGTGGTCGGTTAGCATCATCGCGTCTATGCCCATTTCGTTCCTGTAGCGTTCTATCAGACTGATGTTGCCCAATGTATGGTCTTCTCGCTTTCCCGTTGCTCCCACGTATGCAATACTTCTGAAACCCATGCTTAGGCAGTGGCGTGTGGCTTTGGTCTGGTCGTTGTCGTCCTGTTCATCTATGATGTGAAGTATGTCGCGGTATTTCTCCTTGAACACTTCGTCCAGTGAGTCGCCGTCGCCTACGATCGCGTCGGGCACGAAGCCGCGTGAGATATAGCTGGCAGCCGCACCATCGCAGCAGCATACATAACGTGCATTACTTATGGCCGCAAGCGGAATTTCGGCAGTGGGAAAGTCGCCGTTGCCGATAATCACGGCATCAGGGGCGAAGGATGTTGTTATCAGAAGGTTCTGCATCGTTGTTTCTTTTGAATGGGAGTTATGGGAGAAATGGGATGGATGAGACAAATGTAGGGTAGGGTGATGCTGCCTGAACTTATGCCGGCTGTGACTGCTGCTGCATCATCCGCTTCCACTTAAAGTAGCCCATTACGGCTATTACCACATAGAGAGCGTAGAGCGAAGCTTTGAAGGGTATGCCCTTGCCGATGTAGAGATATGCGCACACGGCATCAACGGCAATCCAGAAAAGCCATTGTTCGATGTATTTTCTAGACAAAGCCCACAGGCCTACAAAGCTCAGGGCGTTGGTAAAGGCGTCGGTAACGGGCACGGTGCTGTTGGTATAGGTTACTAACACCCACCACGTCAAAGCCCATGCCGCGAAGAAAAACAGCGTTACGGGCAGGATTAATGAGCGCCTGAAATGAGTGATGGGCATATCTTCGCCTTCTTTCTGGCCTTTCTTGCGGCCGAATTTCCATACCGCATAGCCGTAGATTGCTGCAACGGTGTAGTAGACAGCCATGCCTGCGTCGCCATACAGTCCGTGAGTCCAGTAGAGCCACACGTCGAGAGCCGGCATGACTATGCCCACAATCCAAAGGGCTATGCTGGCCTTGTATTCGAGCCAGATGTATATAAGGCCCAACACCGTTGTTACGATGTCGAGCCAATATTGTGACATAAACTGATTGAAGTCCATCTTGCAGCTGCTGTTGTTAGAACGTCAGGCTGAGATGAGCCATAAAGTTTATCGGGGCCTGTGCGGCATATCCCGTTTCGTATTCGTCGTCTTCAGTGTAGGCTATTACCTTGCCGTCAGCATTCTTCTTGTAGCCCGGGGCAGACCATCCGTTGTTCATGTATTTCTCGCTGAACAGATTGTATACAGTGCAGCCGAGGGTTATGCTCTTCAGACCTTTCAGCTTGAATGTATATGAAAGGTCAAGATTGGTTACAAAGTAACTGTCAATCATCATGCTAACCTCGTTGCCTCCGTTCTCGTTCTCGCTGATGTAGCTCTTTATGCCGGTGTTGGTGAGATACTGCTCGCCGATATACTGACTCTGGAGCGATGCGCTAAGTCCTTTCCAGTTGAACGTAAAGATGTTGTTGAAGATGAAGTCGGGCGAGAATGACAGTGGTGTGTCGCCGAGCGTTACGCTTTCGCCCGTGTCGCTCAGTGTTATGTGCCAGTCTTTAGCGCGGTTGCGGCTCCATGTTGCGTTGGCGTCCCAGCGCAGCCAGTCAACGGGCTGCCATGCAGCCTGCAGCTCAACGCCCATACGGTAGCTCTCGCCCACGTTGCGTGCTATCATTTCGCCTATGTTGTTAAGTTCTCCGGTCAGCACAAACTGGTCGTTGTAAGTCATGTAGTAGAAGTTTACTCCGGCAGAGAATCTGTTCGTGGTGAACTTATAGCCAAGTTCCCAGTCGTAGAGCCTTTCTGCCTTGAGGTCTTCGCCAAGGTTGTCCTCGTAGTCGTTACGTGTCGGCTCGCGGTGAGATATGGCAAACGAGGCGTAGGCCTGGTGGTTGTTGTTCATCTGCCAGAATATTCCGGCTTTCGGGTTGAAGAAGTCGAACGAGTTGTCTTCGTTGAACACAATCTGCTTGTATGTGTCGTAGTCGAATGCGTCGCACGGTCCGCTCATCTTGTAGTTTACATGGCGGTACTGCAGGTCAACGTATGCACTGAGTCCCTTTATGAACTCGTAGTTTACCTTTCCGTAAATATTGCCGTCAGTCTTTTTGGCGTTGTTGTCATAATATTTGTGGTTAGGCTCTATGTCCTCGTCGAAGTTTTTCACCCACAACACGTTGCCGTAGTGGTCGCCGTCATATTTGTTCCAGCCTCCGCCGATTGTTGCCTTCAGACCCTTACGGTTGTTGTAGTTGAGCGATGCGATGGCTCCGTAGAAGTCGTTGTCCATCTGCTTGCGGCGCACCAGGTCGCTCGTCTTGCTCCAGTCGTTGGTCAAAGTATATTCGGCCAGTGTTCTTCCGTCCTTGTATTCTTCGTAGTAGCCGAAGCCTTTTGTGTAATGCAGGGCCACGTTGAGGCTCAGTTCACGTGACAGAATCTGGTTCCAGAGCAACTGGTAGTGCTGCTGATGATAATAGTCAATCTGGTTGTCGTAGAAGTGCATGTTGCCGTCTTCGTCGGTATACATATATCCGCAAGAGTTATATCTGCGGCCGTAGAGGTTCATCTCGTAGAGCGAAGCATAGTTCCATGCATGATATGTCTCTTCCTTTCCGTTGAAGGTGATAAACTTCACCACGGTGTTGTCTGAGAAATATCCGCCCTGCAGGAAATAAGAGTCTAGCTTCGACGAAGCGCGGTCGATGTATCCGTCGCTGCCAACGTTAGACAAGCGTCCCTGGAAGCCCCAGTGGCCGTTGATAAGTCCTGTGCCGAAGCGGAACGTTTCCTTGTGTGAGCCGTAACTTCCGGCAGAGAGGTCTATTCCGCCGAAAGGCTTTACGCCGATGTTTTCGGTCTGCATGTTTATCGTGGCGCCGAATGCACCCGCACCATTTGTAGATGTGCCCACACCGCGCTGAATTTGCATGCTTTCAACGCTCGATGCAAAATCGGGCATGTTGGTCCAGTATACGTTGCTGCTCTCAGAGTCGTTGATTGGAACGCCGTTGGCTGTTATGTTTATTCGTGTAGGGTCGGTGCCGCGCACTCTTATGCTGGTGTATCCGATGCCGTTTCCTGCGTCAGAAGTTGTCGTTACCGAAGGTGTCAGTGATAGGATAAACGGTACGTCCTTGCCGTAGTTCATCGACTTTATCTGTGACTTGCTGATGTCGGTGTGCGTGATAGGCGTTGTCTCGCCTGCACGTGTAGACAATACCTGAACTTCCTGCAGTGCAACGGTCTTTACCGAGTCTGCCTTTGTCTTTCCTGTTTCGTTAGCTGCTGTTGCGTTGGTTAATGCCAATGACAATGTTGCCGCAACAAAAAAATGACGTTTCATTAAAAAACTAATAATTAAATACACAAAAAGGGGCATACTTTCTTATGCTTAAATCCTTTAGACCAAAAAACAAATTAGTTCGGCCGTTTATCCCTACGCCGGAATTACCCGTATCAGGTTCCAGGGTTTAATCTCAGCCTGCAATTTATCAGGCACCCCTTAATCTACCGTTTGTAAACCGGCGGCAAAGTTAAGGCTTTTTTAACTAACATGCAACTCTATTGTAATGTTTTTGTTTCAAAAATGTAAATAATCATGATATTTTGACGGCTGAATGGATAAAAAATAAAAAAATAGCAATTTTTCAAGCGTAAAATTTTGTGATATGAAATTTAATTCGTATATTTATGGCAGAAAAAGAACAGATACAAATAGTTATCTGGCGGTCTCAAAAATATGCAACAATCAGAGCAATCTGATAAAGTAAGAAAAAAGATGATTTGTGATAATTGCCCTTAAAGTGATGAGGAGTCTGTTGAAGATGTAAGCACTTGATTTGAGATTGATGTTTTTTATTTAAGATGAAAGGGGAAAGAAAGTAAATGCAGTTTGTTGATACGGATGTTTTTTATAATTACTCCTTATCGCTTTTGCTAAAGGGAATGGCGGCTAACATTTAGCCGCCATTTTTTGTGGCTAAAAAGCGTGTCTCTCTTTTGTCATATCTTCGTTATTCTGTCGCTTTTGTGGTTCAAAAATCACATTTCATGTGGTGTGCTGACGTGTCTTAGACTTTCATCGTACTTAGTGTTTCTTGCTGTTTGTGCATATTGCGTGTTATATTATTACGGATAAACTGAAAATGTATTCAGTCTGTTGCCGGGTGTTCTTTTTGTAAAATAAAGTGGTTGAAAAGTTGCATAGCATTAAAAAGTTTTTATTAAATTTGCACATCTTTTATAACAAACGCTGTTTATAGGTATTAAAAAATAGGTATGAAATAATTTTGTCGGTAAAAAACAGGCATATTTTGCATTAATATTGAGAATGTTAATTGTTTCCTAAATAAATTGATAAGAAGAAATAAACCAATAAAAAGAACTAATGAGAAAAAGAACTTTTTCATCTAAGCTGTTCCTTCTTTTAGGAACGGCCGCAATCTTAGGATTTTCCGCATGTACGGACAATGACTATGATTTTAATGAGATTGACTCAACAATAGGTATAGGAGGCGATGGTCTAGAGATACCTTCGATGTCAACAGAGATTATCCCGTTGAAGGATGTTTTGGAACTGGAAGAGAATGGTAGTGTTATTGAAGACGAACTGACCGGCGACTACGTATTCCGTCAGGATGGTGCTGATGTAGCCCCGGTTCATCCTTTTATTGATAAAATAACTGTTGTTGAGCAGACGTCGACTTCTAATGATGTTGAACTTGTGTTCTCTACGCCTTCTGGTTCGCGCCGTCGCAGCCGTGCAACCCGTGCCGGAGGCGAAAGTCTTGTGGCTGACGGATGGCTTCAGACATTTACTTATGAAGGCAAGCAGCCAGAAGAGGTGGTGGATTTGTCTGACGCTGAGGTAAGTTCTTCGGTAAATCTTCAGATAAACTTCAGCGACGTAAGGTCTGTTGTAAGCCAGTTTGACCAGATTATCATTGCCCTTCCGGCGTTTATGACATTGTCTGACGTTAATTGCGGCGGTCATGCATATACGATGTCTGGATCAGAGCTGACGCTTAAGAATGTTTCAACTTCGTCGAACCTTACTATAACAGCAAACGTAACTTCTCTTGACTTTAAGGAAAAAGACACCACATACGGCTCGCTTAAACTTTCTGGCGGCAAGATTATGATGGACGGAAAAGTCTATATCAAGGCCGTGGCCACAAGCATCAATGCAGGTGCAGGCAGCACTACAGGCAAGAAGATAAGCAGCACAATGACCATGAGCAGCTTTGTTGTTAATGCAGCTACGGGTAAGTTTAACCCTGAGATTGCGCTTAACGACCTCGGCAGCGTAACCGTTAGCGGCATTCCTGACTTCCTGCTTGGCGGCAATGTGGTTGTCGACCTGTATAATCCGCAGATAAAGCTCACCATGACAAGCGACATGAGCGTGCCCGGCATGCTTGACGGCGTGATTAAGTCGTTTAAGGACGGTCAGCTCCTGGCTACGGTGAACGTAAATGATATTCCGATTGATGCCAACAGAACCTCAACCGTATGCATATGCCGCAGGGCTGAAGGCGTTACCGGCTTCGACCATGTCATCGTAAACGAGAGTCTGTCTAAACTTATCGAGACTATACCTGACAACATCACTTTCTCTGCCAATGCAACAGCAGACAGCAAGAACGACTATCGCTTTGAACTCGGACGCAACTACACGGTGCAGCCGGTTTACAAGGTAGACGCTCCTATCGCCTTTGGCGAGAATGCCAATATAGAATATCGCGACACGCTTGACGGATGGAACGACGACATTGAGGACTTTGAACTTGCTGAAGGTTCGTATATCAATCTTGATGCAAGCATAAAGAGCTGCGTGCCTGCTTATATGTCTATCACAGCAGTGCCTGTTGACGCCGACGGCAATGCCATCAGTTCAGACGAGCTTTCTGTTGAAGTAGAGGGTACGGTAGAGGCATCTAAAGACGGAGTGACTGAAACAGTTTCGCCTGTTAATATAAAGATTAGCCAGAGCAAGAGAGGCGCAATGAAGAAGCTCGACGGCATCGTGTTTGTAGTGTCGGGCAAGGCCAACGGCGCCAGCGGAGCCGTTACGGGCATTACGCTCAACGCACAGAAGCACTCGCTCAAGGTTGACGAGATTAAAATCAAACTTGTGGGAAAACTGATAGGCAACTTTAATTAATAAAAAAATAACAGGCAAAAATGAAATCAATATATAATAAGGCTATCGTTGCAGCCTCAATGCTTATGGCATGCAGCGGCGCCATGGCTCAGGAACTTAACTCGGCCTACTATACAGAAGACTATAATTTCCGTCATGAAATGAATCCTGCTTACGGCAACGAGCAGAACTATGTGTCTATCCCTGCACTCGGAAACATCAACGTCGGACTGCGCGGAAACTTCGGCTATCAGGATGTTGTGCTGCATAATCCGATGTATGGCATTGAGGGCGGAAAGAAGATGACAACATTCATGAACCCTTATATCTCTGCTTCAGAGGCTCTCGACGGCTTCAGCACAGGCAACAACCGCATTGTCGGCGATGTAGGCGTAACGCTGCTTTCTGCCGGATTCAAGGCTTTCGGCGGATATAACACCATCACGCTGTCGTCTAAGACATCGTTTGGCGTGTCGCTGCCTTACGAACTGTTCGAGTTTGCAAAGAACACAGGAAACAAGACTTATAACATCGGCGATATCAACGTAGGCGCCAAGTCGTATGTCGAGCTCGGCCTTGGCCACTCTCGTCAGATTAACGACAAGCTGCGTGTGGGCGCCAAGCTGAAGTTCCTGTTGGGCGTAGCCAGTGCCGACTTCCTGTTCAAGGATGTTAAGGCCGACCTGGCTTCAAACGACAAGTGGATAATATCAGGAACAGCTACTGCAGATGTATCGATGAAAGGATTCACTTATGAGTCGGAGACAGCAGAGTATAACGACCCCTCGAAGGGTGAATATGAGAAGATAAACAGTGCTAATGTTGACGGCGCAGGCATCGGAGGCTTCGGTATGGCCATCGATCTCGGAGGTGTCTACAAGATAAACGACGACTGGACTGTCAATGCTGCTGTGCTCGATCTCGGTTTCATCAACTGGAGTAACGACATGCAGGCCGTTAACAGAGCCGACAAGTTTGAGTTCAGCGGTTTCCGCGATTTGTCTGTTTCGAGCGACCACGGGTCAACCATCGACGACCAGCTCGACAGCTATGGCGACCAGATTACAGACTTTGTAAACCTCAGAGACAACGGCGACCAGGGTGGACGTACAACCGGAATAGGTGCAACCGTAAACGTCGGTGCTGAATATAACTTGCCTGTTTACCGCAAAATAACATTCGGAGCACTGAGCAGCACGCGCATCAACGGTGCCTACACATGGACAGAAGGACGCATCAGCGCCAACTGGACTCCGCTGAGCTGGCTCGACGGCGGCGTAAACTTTGCTGTCAACAGCTTCACAACAAGCATGGGCTGGGTGCTCAACATTCATCCCAAGGGTTATAACTTCTTTATCGGAATGGACCATGTCCTCGGCAAGACCAGCAAGGAGGGCATTCCGCTCAGCTCTAATGCAAGCCTTGCGCTTGGCATGAGCATTGCGTGGTAAACTTTTTTTACTTACAATAAAATAATAGAGGCTGCTTCGGATTCGTTCCGGGCAGCCTCTTGTTCTTTGCATCTTCATCATCTTTTGCCATTCTTTGGCTCATTGTGCTTATGCGTATGGCGCTGTTTTCTTGTCTTAATCCTATATCTGTTATTGGCATTCTGCTGTATTGTCGTTGCCTATTTTCCGGCATATCAGGCTATATTCTGAAACAACAGCCGGTAGGAAGAAAATAGAAAAACTGCAGCCGGCTGAATGTATCTGCATTCTTGTGGAATTAAGCTATATGCGGACTAATCGTCGTATTGGCTTACAATATAGCTGCGTGTGGCTCCGCTGCAGCCATGCATGCCATGAACACGCAAAAAAAGGCAGACCGGACATCACGTCCAATCTGCCTTGAAAATGAAAAATATATTAGAAAAAATTATTATTTACATGAAGGAGTCCACGGCTTCAGCTGTTTGAAGAAGTCGTTGCCTTTGTCGTCAACGAGGATGAATGCAGGGAAGTCTTCAACCTGAATCTTCCATATGGCCTCCATGCCGAGTTCAGGATATTCAACACACTCGATGCTCTTGATGCTGTTCATAGACAGAACTGCAGCCGGGCCGCCGATGCTTCCAAGATAGAAACCGCCGTGCTTCTTGCAGGCGTCGGTAACAACCTGTGTGCGGTTGCCCTTTGCTATCATCACCATAGAGCCTCCGTGATCCTGGAACTCGTCTACATACGGATCCATACGGTTGGCTGTTGTCGGGCCCATTGAGCCGCAAGGCATTCCTTCCGGAGTCTTTGCCGGACCGGCATAGAGTACGGGGTGATCCTTGAAATACTGCGGCAGATCCTCGCCTGCGTCAAGACGTGCCTTCAGTTTGGCATGTGCTATGTCGCGTGCAACGATAATTGTTCCGTTGAGGCTGAGGCGTGTAGATACAGGATACTGTGACAGAATCTTGCAAACCTCGCTCATAGGCTGGTTGAGGTCTATCTTAACGGCGTTGCCTTCGCCAGCCTTGCGCAGCTCTTCTGGTATCAGCTCGCCTGGGTTGTCGTCAAGTTTCTCAATCCATATACCGTCCTTGTTGATCTTAGCCTTGATGTTACGGTCGGCAGAGCAGCTTACGCCAAGACCGATGGGGCATGATGCGCCGTGGCGCGGCAGACGGATAACGCGGATGTCGTGAGCAAAGTATTTGCCGCCGAACTGAGCTCCGAGTCCAATCTTGTGAGCCTCCTCGAGCAGCTCTTTCTCCAGTTCTACGTCGCGGAACGCGCGTCCTGTCTCGTCGCCTGTTGTAGGCAGGTTGTCATAATAGTGAGTAGAAGCCAGCTTAACTGTCAGCAGGTTCTTCTCAGCCGATGTACCGCCGATAACGAAAGCTATGTGATAAGGAGGACAAGCAGCCGTGCCGAGAGTCTTCATCTTCTCAACCAGGAACGGAACCAGCGTGCCCGGGTTCTGTATTCTTGCCTTTGTCTCCTGATAGAAATATGTCTTGTTGGCAGAGCCTCCGCCCTTAACCACGCACAAGAACTTGTATTCGCAGCCCTCAGTAGCCTCGATATCTATCTGTGCAGGCAGGTTGCAGCGTGTGTTAACCTCCTCATACATGCTCAGCGGAGCATTCTGAGAGTAACGCAGGTTCTCTTCTGTATATGTCTTGTATACGCCTTTCGACAGAGCTTCCTCGTCGCAGAAGCCAGTCCATACCTGCTGTCCCTTCTCGCCGTGGATGATGGCAGTACCTGTGTCCTGGCAGAAAGGCAACTTGCCCTTGCATGCAACTTCAGCGTTGCGCAGGAAAGTCAGAGCCACATACTTGTCGTTGTCGCTTGCTTCGGGGTCGTTAAGTATCTTGGCCACCTGCTCGTTGTGAGAGCGGCGCAGCAGGAAGTTAACGTCGCGGAAGGCAGCGTTTGTGAGCATGGTCAGTGCTTCGGGGCTTACCTTCAGTATAGGCTTGCCTTCAAACTCGCCTAATGACACTCCCTCTTTCGTGAGGAGATAGTACTCTGTGTCGTCCTTGCCCATCTGGAACATCGGGGCGTACTTGAATTCTGGTGTTGTTGCCATAATGTTTTTATTTTATATAACAGTTGTTCGTAAGTCGCTTTTGTGGCCGTCTTGCGGTCTTTCCGGCTAAGGCTGCCGTATGTGTTTTCATGCCGTGTCAGCAGCGACGGTGTCGCGGCATGGTGTTTGACTGCAAAGTTATATAATTTTTTTGAAACCCCATTCTTTATTTCTGCTTTATTAAGTCCAAAACGTTCATTCCGGCGCAATGTTCACATTATTAAATCTTTTTACCCTTTTTTCAGTTTTATCCCTTTCCGGCATGCCGTAGCATCGCCTTTCTAAAGGAATCTCTTGCGCAGGAGTCAGCCTGCGTATGTTCGCATGAGCGCACTTGCCTGGCGGAGCGTAATGCCATATTTAGGCTATATGAAAATCTATAAAATAAGACAGTTAAATTACAAGGGCGAAAAATTGAAAGTAAAATACATTCTTATGCTTAATGTCTGTGTGAAAGATGTGTGTTGTCGACGTTGATTGTAAGCAAAATATGTTGTGCAAGTTTCAAACTGTTAACCTATCGTTTTTGAGTCGTAACTCGGCCACTTTTGCATCAAAAGTGACCGAGTTTTTAGTCGTAAATAAGTGAGTTTTTGAAGGCGGTACGTTGTCGATTTACAAAAATGCGGTAATCATTTCTTGTTTTGTGCTGATTTTCCAATGTCTTTCCGTAACTTTTGCAAGAAAAGGAAACTTGCTTAGAATAAATCGATAGGTAGTATTGTTTGAATTTATGATAACGAAAGATCTACTGTTCCTATTTCTGAGTTCTTAATTATTATGCTTCAATGGATAACTCTTGATGCTACAAAGGTAAAAAATAAATGCAGACGAAAAGAAGATGATAATAATTCTCTTTCGTCTGCATAATAGATAATTATTGTTCCTATATTTGAAGTCTTTTCTTGTTTGCAAAATTTGCTCTTATTCAAATGTCGTTAATACAAAATCAACCAAATTGAATCGTACTTTTCTAAAAAGCATCAATGATTTTAGCCCCAAATTACATTGATAAGAATATAATACACCACCTGTATTATTTTCCAATAAAACAACCATTTCAGGTACAGATAATTTACTATTTCCTAATTCGAGTTCTATGTTTTGTATTCGGTAACACTTCGATATGTGTACACCTCCAATTCCTGCACCTCTGATAGTATCTAATTTACAATGAGTAGTGATGTATTCTTTGTTATTCTCAAAGAATCTTTTGTCTAATGAACCATATGAAGCATCACCGGTATCAATATTCATTAACATTTTATTACCTTGTACGATACCCTTGCTCAACAAATTCATATTGGATGAAAAACACATGTTTGGAGACGCTTGGCTTCGTTTTGGAGCAACTGATGGAACTGTAATTTTATTATTAACAAAATCAATGGTTAGGTCTTTGAGTTGTAACATCAGTTCGCTGCCCACAACAATATTGAAACAGTCAATATATTTGTCTGCCTCTTCGTTATTGGTCGTTATATCTATGACGTAAAAAGGAACATCAGTAACAATCATATCCCCAATTTTTAATTCCTTTGCTATTGCGTATTTCCCATTTTGTATGCCTACTCCGCCAACTGTGCTTGATGCTTCAAGTGGAATTAAATTATATTTAAGGGCTAATGATTCTGAAATAATATTTACTCCTGCTCCTGTGTCAAAAGTAATATCTGCTTCAGCTCCATTAATATAACTGTCCTTTAAATGTATTAATACTGAATTATTCTTTTCCGGGCCAACAGGAACAATCTTAAATGGAATAGTTCCTGACGAATTTTTAAATGTGATTTTATATGGATTGTATTTAGATAAAGCTTTGTATTGATTGATAAATTGCTGAACACCAGCAATGGTTGTGCTGTCAAGATGAGTGCGTATTGAGTCAAGAGTTGAAGATAACATTTTTGCGGCAGTCTTATTATCTCCAATCCTGCTTAAGTCCATTGCAAACATCATGGACGAATTGAGCATATTGCCAAAATCAAGACTTTCTGACTGAGTGTTGAATAATTCCGTAAACGCAGGAATTGAAACATCTGGACGATTTAGCCTATTTCCTATAAGGCAACGGGAAAATATTTCAAAGAAATCGCTGATTGAATCTTTGGGTTCTGTTTGATATAAAGAATCCAATGCAAACCAGTCTGAATTATTCATTGCATCAGCTATTTTTTCATCTGAACTTTGGCTATATCCAAATGAAAATGAACATAAACATATCCATAATGTAAGAATGAGTTTTTTCATAATCTGTCGTATTGTTGTTTAACATTAATCATTACTACCGTAATCTAATTTATAAAGAAGCGTGGAACTGCACAGCTACGTCTTTATTCGGAGGTCGTAGGAAACCTTGCATACAGATGTAGTGATAACAGCCCACGCTATAGCGTGAGAACCACTATGCCATCTGAGTATGCAATTTGAAAATTTCCTACGTTTCCAAATACTTGATGCGCATAACGCTTCTTCTTTCTAACATGTCTTGGATAGAGTTTTCTCAATCCGATGCAAATTTACAAAAAAATAATAATCATTCTATTATTATGGAAATTTTTTCAATGTTTTTCCGTAACTTTGCCCGCATGGATAACAGCCTCTTTTGCGTCCTGCAGCGTATAGCCGCGGCAGCGTGAAGAGATAAACATTTTTTAGTTATGATGAGACAATATCAAGACACAATTAACCACAGACTGATAATGCCTTTACAGCATTTCATCAATCAGGAAAAGTCGGGCGGAATAGTGCTCGGCATCAGTATTGTTATTGCCCTTGTGCTGGCAAACTCTCCTTGGAGCGACAGCTATTTTCATTTCTTTGAACATAAGCTCGGCTTTGTGTTCAATGGCGACAACTATCTTTATTACAGTCTTCACCACTGGATTAACGACGGACTGATGTCCATGTTCTTCTTTGTGGTAGGTCTGGAACTTAAGCGCGAGTTTATTGGCGGCGAACTTGCCGACGTGCGCAACACCATATTGCCTATCGGTGCGGCCGTGTTCGGAATGATAGTGCCGGCCCTTATATATTTCTCTCTTAATGCCGGAGGCCACACGGCGAGCGGGTGGGGCATACCGATGGCTACGGACATAGCCTTCTCGTTAGCCATTCTTTATGTGCTTGGCAGCAGGGTGCCGCTGTCTATCAAGGTGTTCCTTACTACACTGGCCATTGTCGACGATCTCGGGGCGGTGCTTGTCATAGCGCTGTTTTATACTTCTGAGATTTCGTTCGCGAGCATAGCCGTCGGCGTGGTGTTCCTTCTCGCCATGTTCATTGCCAACAAACTGGGCGTTAAGAACGTTATATTCTATGGCGTGCTGGGCATCGGCGGCGTGTGGATAGCCTTCCTCATGTCGGGCATACATGCCACTATCGCTGCCGTGCTGGCTGCATTTATGATACCGGCCGACGCACGCATATCAGAGCCTGTGTATCTGGCGCGCGCCTCAAAGCTTATCAACCGGTTCAGAGAGGCAAAGCCTAACGACGTGTCTACGCTCGAGCATGAGCAGGTGGAGATAATAGACCGCATGATGAGCGACTCGCGCGACGCCATTCCGCCGCTTCAGCGTCTTGAGCATTCTATGCATCCGCTCGTGTCATTTGTCATAATGCCGATATTCGCACTTGCCAACGCCGGCATATCTTTCGAGGGCATAGGCTTCGACGCCGTTATGGCCAACAACGTTGCGCTGGGCGTAATGCTCGGTCTGCTGATAGGCAAGCCCGTTGGCATTGTGCTGTCAACCGTGCTGCTTACGCGTCTTAAGATAGCAAAGGCGTCAGACACGATGACCATGCGCCGCCTTGTGGGTGTGGGCTTCCTTGCCTCGATAGGCTTCACGATGTCTATGTTCATATCTACTCTCGCCTTTGTAGACGAAACTTTCCTCATTCAGGCAAAGCTCGGAATATTTGCCGCCTCGATACTTGGCGGAGTGCTTGGCTACATACTGCTCAGAGGCGGGGAGCAGAAGTGATGTTTATATTACGGATAAAACGATGGGGCGCGCTGCATAGATACAGCGCGCCCCATCGTTTTTTGTTAATCCTAAGTTTGTTTGTCATGTATATAATTTTGCTGTCTTGGGCGTAACGTTATGAGCCCTTTTGTCGGTTTATGAGCCGCCTGTTGACGGTTGCTCTTGATTTATGCAAATAAGTAATCTTACTGTCAGTCTGGTTATGATACAAAACCGCCCGGAACGTGTGTCCCGGGCGCGTTGTGTATTAATATCCGAAGATTTCTTCAGTTGTAAGTCTCTTAACAGGACCAATCTTCTCAAGAGCCTTCATGTCGAGCTGTTTCTCATCGCCGAGAATCATGTAGCGGTAAGGCTTGTTTGCCATGTTCTCTTTTTCAAACTTAGCAACATCCTCAAGTGTCAGTGAGGGCACAGCCTCATAAATCTTCTTGTTGATGTCGTAGTCGATGCCGAGGTTTTCTGCGTTGATGTATGCGTTGAGAATGCCGGTCTTGGTTGTGCGTGATGTGGCAAGACGCTTCATCAGTGCCTGCTTTGACAGCTCAAATGCCTTTTCAGACTGCGGCATGGTGTCCAAAATGCTGTTGAACGTGTTGATGCAGTCCATCATCTTGTCGTTCTGTGAGATGATGTATGTATAGGCAAATTCAGTGTCGTCCTTGTAACTTGGGGTGCCGTACATTGCGAAAGCGCTGTAGGCAAGGCCTCGTGCCTCACGCAGCTCCTGGAATACAACGGTGTTCATGCCTCCTCCGTAATATTCGTTGAACAGTGCTGCTATCGGCTCCTGCTCTGCGTTCCATGTATTGCCCTCATTGTGATACTGAATCATGTATATGTTCTTTGCGTCATAAGGAGCGATGAGCACTTCGTTCTGAGCAGTCTGCTGCAGCTTATAAGGCTTGTTCTGCGGCACGTCGGCAAGCTTCTTGGCTGTCTTGTGCTTCTTGTTGATTGTGGCTGTAAGAGTCTTCATGTCCATCGGGCCATAGTACAGAATGCTGTGCTTGTAGTTCTTCAGGTCTTTTATCATGTCTACAAGTTTCTGCGGATCCATCTCCTTCAGTTCTGTTGACGACGGCATATTGCGTGCACCATTGTAAGGACCGTACATTCCGTACTGCTGCAGTCTGTTGAAGTTCACTCTCTGGTCGAGTTTATTGTCGGCGCGCGACTTTTCAACAATGCCTACATATTTGTCATAAGCATCCTTGTCAACCTTCGCGTTGGCAATGAAGTCTTCCATGAGTGTCATGGCTTCGGTCATATTCTCTGCCAGACCGCTGATGCTTACCTGCAGGGTTCTTGAGCCTACGTTGATGCTGTAAGAGCAAGCCAGCTCGTAGAACTTCTGTTTCAGCTGTTCGGCAGTCATCTTGTCTGTGCCGAGATAGTTGAAGTATTCTGTAGCATAGGGCAGCCACTTGTTGCTTGTCTCGCCGAATTTGTAGTAATAGTTCAGCATGAAGCGGCCATTCTCGGTGTTCTTTACGTAGAGCACTGGCAGGCCTTTCTTAGTCTCGCCCTTTGTAAGATCCTTGTTGAAGTCAACAAATTTAGGCTGTATGGGCTCTGTCTTAGAGTTTACGATCTCTGTAACAAATGCACTCTGCAGGTCGCGGTTGGTAGGTATCGCGGTGATATGCGGCTTGTCGATCTTCTTGATAGATGTGTCTTCGCCTATACGTTTGTAAACGGCGATGTAATTATCTTTGAAGTATTTGTTTGCAAAGTCTACAATCTGCTGCTTTGTTATTTTTGAAATTCTGTCGAGTCTGCCTACCACGTCGCTCCATTTCTGGCGGTTGATGAAGGCGTCTACATACATATTGGCACGTCCCTCGTTGCTTTCAAGAGTGTTGTAGAACTGCAGTTTCTTGTTGTTGATGACGGCCTTCAGCAGGTTCTCGCTGAACTCGCCCTTCTTTATCTTCTCAATCTCACCCAGGAGCAGACCCTTGACGTCGTCGAGCGACTGACCTTCCTTGGGGAATCCGGCCATTACGAATCCTGAATATTCAGCCAGCGGATAAGTGAAAGCACCGCCGCCGAGCCATTTCATCTGCTGGTCGAGGTCGAGGTCCATCAGTCCGGCCTTGCCGTTAGACATCATGTCGCAGATAACGTCGAGTGTGTCGTTCTGGAAAGATGCAGCCTTGTCGAATCTCCATGCCATGTATATGCGCTCAGACTCTTGGCCTACTACGGTTGTGTCTGCCGGTGCGGTACGTTCAGGTATAGGCGCATATTCGGGCTGTGAGAGGTTGGGGTTGGGCTTCCATGTGCCGAAATACTTGTCGATTATGGCTATGGCCTTGTCCGGATCGAAGTCGCCGGCCATGCAGATAGCCGTGTTGTTAGGCACATAATAGCGGCTGAAGTAATTCTTGATGTTTACTATCGACGGATTCTTCAGGTGCTCCTGTGTACCGATAGTGGTCTGTGTGCCGTAGGGGTGTCCGGGGAAGAGCATGGCGTTTAAGGCTGCAAACAGCTTGCGGTTGTCGTTTCCGAGGCTGATGTTGTATTCCTCGTATACGGCTTCAAGCTCGGTGTGGAATCCGCGTATTACCATGTTCTGGAAACGGTCAGACTCTATCTTAGCCCAGTTTTCAAGCTCGTTGGCAGGTATGTCCTCAACGTAGCATGTAACGTCGTTGCTCGTATAGGCGTTGGTTCCCTCAGCACCGATAGACGACATCAGCTTGTCATACTCGTTGGGGATGAAGTATTTGGCTGCAAGCTGCGACAGACTGTCAATCTGCTGATAGTAGGCGCGGCGCTGAAGAGAGTCTTTCAGAGTGCGGTAAACCTCAAAGCGGTTCTGTATAGAGTCGAGCAGCACGGCCTCTTTAGCAGCGTCGATGGTACCGAAGTTGCGTGTACCCTTGAACATGATGTGCTCAAGATAGTGGGCCAGACCAGTCGTCTCAGGCGGGTCGTTGCGGCTTCCGGTACGCACGGCGATATACGTCTGTATACGCGGCTTCTCGTTGTTTACTGACAGATACACCGTCAGACCATTGTCGAGGGTGTAAATCCTTGTGTTCATCAAATCGCCCTTGACGGTTTGATACTTGTATTCCTTGGCTGCGGCCGATAGTCCGCACATGAGAAGAAATACATAAATGAATACCTTAAAATTTTTCATTGCTGTTGTTATAATTCAGTTTTTCCTTTATTAGATTTTTTCTTCCGTTATTGTCCGCGCCTTCTCCGTTATTCTTCCTCAAGCTGTGTTATAAACTTTTCGAGCACGGCATGCTCCACGTCGCCCATGCTGTATTCCTTTTCGGCGTCTTTGCGTATCTCGTTTATCCATGCCTCCTTGGCAGCCCTTCCTTGCTGTATAATCTGCTCTATGCCGCTTTCGGTAAGGTCGTCAGTGCCGAGTTGTGATGCAATGATGTTGCGTGTGAATGTTATGAGATATTCGCCGTAGCGCTCGTTTACGTTTTTCATGAACATGTCTATGTCGGCAGTGCTGCGCAGATAGCCGTTGCTTATGGCGTTCACTATGTTGCGCTCTTCCTGTTCGGGCAGCAGCATGCCAGCCAGGTCGCCCCATTCGCCCGTGCCGCAGTCGCGTCCTTCAGCCGTAAGGTCGTATCCCGCTGCAACGTCGCCGGCAAACAGCTTTATTGCCATGTCGTAGAGCCGGATGCCGCGTTCGAGCGAGTTGCGGCTTATCTTGCATCCTCCGCAGGTATAGAAGGCTGTGTCTTCACCCTGAGACTCACGCATCTGTTCAAGAGTCTTCTTGCCCGCGATAATCTCGTTTATGGTCAGCGGACTCAGCCAGTCGTGGTTTATCAGGCTCTTGCGGCTGCTCTGTATTCTCACGTCGCGCCGCGGCCACTTGCGTATGTCGCGGTATAGGCCTACGGTGGTGATGTTTATTCCGGGCACGACGAAGGTCTCCCTTCCGTCTGATATGATATACGAGAACGGCAGGCTCCTCGTGTCGGGATGGTTGGTTATCTTGCCCAGGCACACCGAGAAGGCTCCAATGTTGGCCGGCAGCAGCAGATGAGAGCCGCTTGCCGTCTTTGTTCCGCGTTCAAGGCATCCGTAGTGTATAGGCCCCATCTTGTAGGCATGGTTGCTGAAGTTGGTGGCAGAGCCTGCGTTATAGAAAGAGAGCATGCAGCCTATGAGCAGGGTGCTCTTGTGATGACTTGCCGAGAACGGGCCGCAGAAGGCGGCGCACGCCTCGCCGTTGCTCATGTAGCAGTTGGCGAAAAACAGGCTGCTTTCGGCCGTAAATCCGTTTGTTATCTGGCATGCCTCGCCCACAAAGCAGTTGGTTATGTTGGCGCCGTTGAGTACGGCAGAGCCGTCGGTGACGATAGAGTTTTCGCATATAACGCCCGAACCAATGAACACGTTGTCCTCGAGACCCGATGCCAGGGTGCAGTCGCTTATGCGGCTTGCCCCGTTAATCTCGCAGTTGTCGCTGATGTGCGTGTTGGTTATCTCGGCCGTGTTCACTATTTTCACGTTGTTGCCCACAGTGCTTTTCTCTCTCGCCCTGCGCTCAATGTCGTCTCTCACGATGCCCCTTATTGCCGCCGTAAACTCCTTGTCGGCTGCGTTGCGTATCATCAGCGCCGCCAGGTTGCTCGTCAGTCCGCTGAACAGTATGACGTTGCCGTTTCCGGCCTCGTTAAGCACGGATATGGTGTTGCCTTCGCCGTAGGTGGCTTCGGCCGTTGTCTCCATGGTGCACACGTTGCAGATGCAGCATTCTTCGCCTATGGCGTAGTTGTTTATATAGTTGCCAATGTTTTCTATCAGGCAGTTGTCGCCAATGCTCACGTTGCGCAGTGTGGCGTTTCTTATGCCCGAGTGTCTGATAAAGCCGTTGGACACCTCTATGTTCTTCTCGAACACACCCAGAAACACGTCGCCATAGAAGTTGACATTCTTTATGTAAGTAGGCTTGAAGTCGGCCGCAACATTTATGCTTGTCCAGTCTTCAGCCATGCATCCGTTGTCTTCGAGGATACTTATCTCCTCGTTGGTCAGCAGTCTGTATTCGTCCATAGCATTAAGTTTTTATTCTGTCGGATAAAGGAAGTCGTTGTAAGGATACTTCTGCACGTGCAGTTCGCGCACCTTATTATATAGCGTCTCTCTCAGCTCGTCAATGTTAGTCTTGTTCTTTGCCGAGATAAACAGACAGCTGTCGTTAAGTTTTGCCATCCACGTCTTCTTCAGTTCGTCGAGCGTAACGTTCTCCTTCGTTGCCGGAGTGAGGTCGTCAGGGTCTTTCTCCACCCATGTGTATGAGTCTATCTTGTTGAAGATTATCATCGACGGCTTGTCGGCGCATCCGAGATCCTTCAGCGTGTTGTCTACAACCTTTATCTGCTCCTCAAAGTCGGGGTGTGATATATCTACCACATGCAGCAGCAGGTCGGCCTCGCGCACCTCGTCGAGCGTGCTCTTGAACGAGTCTACAAGGTCGGTGGGCAGCTTGCGTATGAATCCCACTGTGTCGGCGAGCAGGAACGGCAGATTCTCAATGACCACCTTGCGCACCGTGGTGTCGAGCGTTGCGAACAGCTTGTTCTCGGCAAACACGTCGCTCTTGGCCAGAAGGTTCATCGTGGTCGACTTGCCCACGTTGGTATATCCCACGAGAGCCACGCGTATAAGCCTGCCCCTGTTCTTGCGCTGTGTGGTCTTCTGCTTGTCTATTTCGGCCAGCCTCTGCTTCAGCAGCGACATGCGCTGAAGGATTATTCGGCGGTCCATCTCGAGCTGAGTCTCACCCGGTCCGCGCAGTCCCACAGAACCTTTTCCGCCGCCCGAGCCGCTTCCGCCTCCCTGGCGCTCAAGGTGAGTCCACAGTCGCTGCAGTCGCGGCAGCATGTATCTGTATTGTGCCAGCTCCACCTGCGTCTTGGCGTTGGCTGTCTGTGCGCGCATGGCAAATATGTCGAGGATGAGCGAAGTGCGGTCAAGAATCTTCACCTTAAGTTCGTTTTCGATGTTGCGTATCTGCTTGGCCGACAGCTCATCGTCGAATATCACCATTCCGATTTCGCGTTCGGCGTCTTCCTCATCCTTTATATATTGTTTTATTTCTTCAAGTTTTCCTTTGCCTACATACGTGGTCTGGTTAGGGCCGCCCACTTTCTGCGTAAACCGCTTTACGGTTACGGCGCCTGCAGTATCTGCCAGAAACTCCAGTTCGTCGAGATACTCTTTTGTCTTGGCTTCGTTCTGTTCCTGGGTTATCAGTCCTACCAGTATGGCCGTTTCGGCTTTTACTTCAGAGATTACAAATTCTTTCATCAGTTGATTTCAATCTTTGATACATAATAAATACAAAGTTACATTTTTTATGTTGAAATACAAAATAAAACGAAACTCTTAACTCTTGCTTAACGTTACGGGCTGTTTTGCGGTGCTGACAAATTGTTTTTATTTTCGTCTAAAAAGTTATAAAATATAATCATATTCCGTAAACGTTTACGTAGTTTTTTTGACTAAACTACATATATTTTTGATTTGTGTCAATTTTTTTGTCTACCTTTGCTCACGATAATAAAGATTTTCAGAATTACATGCTACATTAATACTAAAGACTAAGACATTCAAACAGAAAGAATTTGCTCCGATGTGGTATCGGGGCATTTTTTCGTTTATGCCCCTTTGTGATTCTTTCCGTTTCGGTATAGCCGTGCGACATTCATTGCGGTCTGTCTTGACGCTATGGCGATAAAAGTTTTTTTGTAAAAACTCATCACTCGTCACAAGTGATGTTAATATCCTGACTGTCAGCTTTTTATAGTGTGATGAGTTGCATTTTCAACTCATCACGGCTCATCATGCAGCATGTTTTTCGGCCGGTTTTCATATAATTCAAGTATTATTTACGCCAAAATCAGCCCGTAATGGGAGACTGTGACGAGTTGAAAATGCAACTCGTCACACCATAAGGCGTTGACATACAGTGTCTTATATGCCGATGTGATGAGTGATGAGTCTGTTGAAAAATCTTTTTATCCAAAATAGTTATTAATATTTTTCATCATTGTTGTTTCCTGTTGCCGGTTGACAGCGTCTGCGTGCGTGCAGAATTAAGACGCATGCGGTTTGATTGTCATATTTGGGCTATGTTGCTATGCCTCTGCAAAAGCATACCTTTTACGTTGCGATATGTGGCCTTTTGGCATGCAAAAGGTATGCTTTCAGACGCTGATTTGCCACCTTTTGCAGACCGGAAGATGGATGGCGCAGCGTATGGTAGACACTGCCGGGGCTTCCGGCAGCGAGGCAATGTTTTTTATTTGTATAAATTATGTCGATTATGTGTTATCGCGTTTGCAAATATTTTTGTAATTTTGTGGTGTCTTGTCTGCCGTTCCGCTTTTGTAGTGCAGCGTGGCAGCAGACCCTCTGGCCTTATGTTATAGGTTTGCTGCTGAAGACATAGGGGCAGGGGTGAAGCTGAATGTGGCTTAATATGATTAAAACTGAGAATAAAAAAATATAGAGAAAAATGAAAAACCTGTTTATTTTATCATTCGTCTTATTGGCTTCCTTGGGCGCAGATGCGGCCAAGGTGGATGTGAAGTCGCCCGACGGCAAACTCGTTGTCAGCATATCTGATGACGGCGGAAAGCCTGAGTATGAGGTGAATTACGACGGTACGGCCATGCTCGGCAGGTCGGCCCTCGGACTGAAAACTGATGTTGCCGACTTCACTTCGGGGCTGACAATCGTAGATTCTGAAGAAAGAAAGATAGACAAGAAGTATGATATAACGAGGACAAAGACATCGTCTATGCATTATGTGGCCAACAGGCTCGACGTGGTTTTCAGAAAAGAAGACGGCAAGAAGATAAAGGTTACGTTCTGTGTGTCGGACAACGACCTTGCATATCGATACACCCTGCTGCCTATAGAGGGCAGCGACTGCCGCTGCGCCGTGGTATACAGTGAGGCGAGCAGCTTTAATTTCCCCGAAAACACCACCACGTTTCTGTGTCCGCAGATAGGTCCCATGACCGGATGGATGCGCACAAAGCCGAGCTATGAGGAAGACTATACGGCAGACGCGCCCATGAACGTGAAGTCGGCTTTTGGCCGTGGATACACCTTTCCGTGCCTGTTCCGCATCGGCAACGACGGATGGGCGCTGGTGAGCGAGACCGGTGTTGACGCCGGCTACTGCGGCTCACATCTCAGCGACTATGCCCAGGGCCGTGGCTACACGGTGGCTTTTCCCGACAAGGGCGAGAACAACGGATTCGGGAGCGAGTTTGCCGCCATTCCCGTGCCTGGCTCAACGCCGTGGCGCACCGTTACCGTTGGCAGGACGCTGAAGCCTATTGTTGAGACAACGGTGCCTTTCGACGTGGTGGAACCGAAGTATGAGGCTTCAACCGACTATAAGCCCGGCCGCTACACATGGAGCTGGCTGCTGTGGCAGGACAACTCGATCAACTACGACGACCAGGTGACTTTCATCGATCTTGCTGCCGAGATGGGCTACGAGTATACGCTTGTTGATGCCGCATGGGACGTAAACATAGGGCGCGACCGCATGGCTGAGCTGAGCCGCTACGCGCAGTCAAAGGGTGTTAGTCTGCTGCTTTGGTATAACTCCAACGGCTTTGCCAACGACGCTCCGCAGTCGCCGCGCCACTGTATGAATACGGCCGTGGCCCGCGAGCGCGAGATGAAGTGGCTGAAGAGCATTGGCGTGAAAGGCATAAAGGTAGACTTCTTCGGCGGCGACAAGCAGGAGACGATGCGTCTTTATGAAGACATACTGAGCGATGCCAACCGCTACGGGCTGCAGGTGATATTCCACGGATGCACCATTCCGCGCGGCTGGGAGCGCATGTATCCCAATTATGTGGGCAGCGAGGCCGTGCTCGCATCAGAGAATGTATATTTCTCGCAGAGACACTGCGACCTCGAAGGCTTCGAGCTAACCATGCACCCCTTCTCGCGCAACGCCATTGGAAGCATGGACTGGGGTGGAGTGATAATGAAGCACCGCATGGGGCGCGGCACCGACAGCGGCAACTATCGCCGCACGACCGACGTGTTTGAGATGGCTACGGCCATAACCAATCAGGCCAGCGTGCAGTGTATAGCCGTTCAACCCGACAATATCGGCAGTCTGCCGCAGTTTGAGAAAGACTTTCTGAAGACCGTGCCTGCTGCATGGGACGAGACACGCTTTATCGACGGATATCCGACAAAATATGTTGTTATGGCCCGCCGCCACGGCAACGACTGGTATGTAGGCGGACTCAACGGCACCGGCAAGCCGATGACCTTGACCGTCTGTCTGCCCATGTTTGCCGGGCAGAAGGTGAAACTTTATGCCGACAACAAGAAGAAAAAGGGCGAGGCCATAGCTTCGTCTGCGCTTAAGACCGTGAAGGTTGACTCTAAAGGCATGCTCAAAGTTACCATGCAGCCTTTAGGAGGCATCATCGTAACTAAATAAGAGTTATTAAATCCGCCGCCGTGAGGCTCTCTGTGCCTGCCCAGACATTGTCCGAGGCAGGCATTTTTTATGTTCAGACGGCATAAGGCGAAATGTTATGCTAATTAAGTAATGTTGCGGTTTGCCTTTCATGCAGTCTTGTGAAAGGTTGTGAAAATTACCCATGTAAAGTTATAAATGTATTATCACACGCAATAATAAAATAAATTTCGTAACTTTGCAAATGAGATTATTAATTACTAACCAATATTCTTTTTATTAAAAAACATGATTAACAGATTTATTCTCAACGAAGTTTCTTACTTCGGAGCCGGTGCACGCAAGCAGTTGCCGGAAGTATTGGCGCGTCTTAATCTTCACAAGGCATTAGTTGCAACAGATAAAGGACTGTTGAAAGTTGGTACAGCAAAGATGGTTACCGACGTTCTTGATGAGGCCGGATTTGCATACGACATATACAGCGAGATAAAGCCCAACCCTACGGTTACTAACGTTAAGCAGGGCGTTGACGCATTCAAGGCGTCTGGTGCCGACTGCATCATCGCCATCGGCGGAGGCTCGTCTATGGACACAGCCAAGGGTATAGGCATCGTTGTTGCCAATCCTGAGTTTGCCGATGTTGTTTCGCTCGAGGGATGTGCACCTACAAAAAACAAGTCGGTGCCAATCATCGCGCTGCCTACAACAGCAGGTACAGGTGCCGAGGTTACTATCAACTATGTTATTATTGACGAAGAAAATCAGAAAAAGATGGTCTGTGTAGACCCCAACGACATTCCTGCCGTTGCCATTGTTGACCCCGAACTGATGTATTCTCTGCCGAAGGGACTCACCGCCGCAACGGGTATGGATGCTCTGACACATGCCATAGAGGGATACATCACAAAGGGCGCATGGGTTATGTCTGACATGTATGAGCTGCAGGCCATAAAGATGATAGCCGAGAATCTGCCTATAGCCGTTGAGGAACCGCAGAATCCTGTAGGGCGTGAGGGCATGGCTCTGGCTCAGTATATCGCCGCTCAGGCATTCTCTAACGTAGGTCTTGGCCTTGTTCACGGCATGGCTCACCCGATGGGCTCGCTCTTTGATGTTCCCCACGGAGTTGCCAACGCACTGCTTCTGCCCACGATTATGGAGTTCAATATGCCTTGCTGCATAGAGAAATATGGTGTCATTGCACGTACAATGGGTGTTGACACTACGGGCATGACTGCCGAGGAGGCAGCACAGGCTGCATGCGATGCTGTCAAGGCATTGGCCATCCGTGTGGGCATACCTCAGCATCTGTCTGACCTTGGCATTAAGGAGAGCGACATTCCCGCCCTCGCCGCTCAGGCCATTGCCGACGTATGTACTCCGGGTAACCCGCGTGACGTTACGGAGGAGCAGATCGTTGAACTGTACAAGAAGGTGCTTTAATTAGAAAAGTATCATAATAATAAAAGGAACACCAGGCGCCTGGTGTTCCTTTATTTTGTTTTTTATCCAGCCTGCATTTGTCTGGCTGAAACTATAGTGTCCCGTATTTTTCTGCAACAGACTTTGCCGCAACATATCCCATTGTCCATGCCGCCTGAAGGTTGAAGCCTCCTGTTACGGCGTCAACGTCGAGCACTTCGCCTGCAAAATACAGTCCTTCGTGGCTTTTGCATTCAAGAGTCTTTGCGCTGATGTTGCCCAGGGCAACGCCGCCGCAGGTAACAAACTCTTCCTTAAACTTGTTCTTGCCGTCTATTCTGTATCTGTCGTTTGTCAGTGTGGCCACAAGGCGGTTGCGGCCCTTGCTGCCAAGTTCGGCCCATCTCATTTCGGGTTTCAGTCCGCTCTGTGTCAGCAGATGCTCCCAAAGGCGGCTGTTTAGGTGGGCAGGATATATGTTCGAAATCTGTTTCTGCTTGTTTTCGGCAGCCATCTTGCTTATCATGTCTGCCACCTCCGGCTCATTCATGTCGCCAAACCAGTTTATCCACACCTCCGCCTTGTATTCGGCATCATGCAGAATTCGTGCGGCGTATGACGAAAGGCGCAGAATGGCTGGTCCGCTCATGCCCCAATGGGTAATCAGCAGCGGTCCGGTGGCTCTCAGCTTGGTGCCGGTGAGGCCTGCGGTAACGTCGTTTACGACGGTGCCCATCAGTTTGGTGACATTGTTTTTCGGCAGACATACGCTGAACAGCGACGATACAGGCTGCACGATGTCGAGGTTGAGGCCTCGCAGAAAATCAAGTCCACTTGTCTTTGGGCTTCCTCCAGTTGTTATCAACACTATGTCGGCATGTTCCTCCGGCGCGTCGCTTCCGCTGAAACTTATACTGAAACGGCAGCCGTCATTGTTGTTTATTTCATTCCCGGAGATGTGTTCAATCTTGCTTACCCTGTGCCGTGTCTTTATCTTTACGCCTCTATGGTGCATCAGCCGTGTTAGTGTGCTGACAATTTCCATGGCGTCCTGCGATACAGGAAACACGCACTGGTCGTCTTGCGTTACGAGTCTTACCCCATTGCTCTCAAACCATCTGAAGGCGTCAACATTACTAAACTCGCGCAGCAGGCGCTTCATCAGTCGTGATCCGCGCGGATAAACAGCCTCGATGCTCCTCACATCCCTGAACGAGTTGGTAAGGTTGCAGCGTCCGCCGCCCGTTACGGCCACCTTTGCCAGCAGCTTGTTTCCGCTCTCATATACGGTTACGCATGCTTCGGGCATGCGCTCTTTCAGGCATATTGCGGCAAAGCATCCCGCCGCTCCGCCGCCTATTATGGCAATCCTTGTTGTCATTATGGGCTTATGTCTTATTTTTCTTCTTTCTTATATACAAATTTTTCTATGTCTACGTGTCCTCCCGGCTGTTTCGTGGCATAGTTAAACAGGGCATATCTTGTGCCCATGAACAGGCGGCGGTAGTCGAATTTCATCTTAAATTCTCCGCCTATAGCCGTCCATTTCTTTCCGTCGGTGCTGTAATAGAATGTGGCTATGTCGCGTCCGAGGTTGAAGTCGCCGTCGATGCGCAGGAAAATCCTGTTGCCTGTTATGCTTATGCGTGCCTTCTCCTGCGTGTCAACACTGCTCACGAGATGCTCCTTCTCTGTAAGGTTCACCTGAGTCTGCGTTACGGTCAGCCATGTCTTGCTGTTGTCCTTCTCTATTGCCATTATGCCCGAGTGGCCGTTGAATGCGGCAAGTCCGGCGCGGTCGCCGTCTCTCATGCCGCTGAAGTCAATCTCTATATATGCGCTGCATTTAGGCCCTTCCATGCGCTGTGTCAGCGTGTTGGGTGCCATATACAGATTGTCGACCACTCTACATGTGGTCAAACGCAGGCGTCCGTCGGATAACTTCCAAAAATCATTGGCCGGATTATGGTTCCATTGCCAGTGCTTCAGGTCGAGCGTGTCGCCGTTGAAGTTGTCGCTCACCACCATGTCTATGTCTTTAAAGCCCTGCACAGGCTTGTTCATCACGAAAGGCACCTGGCCGTTCACGTTGCCGAGCATAGGCCATCCGTCGGTCCAGCGGCACGGCATGAGCAGCGGCACACGGCCTACGGCTCCGCGGTCCTGGAAGATGAAGCCATACCAGTTGCCGTGTCCGTCGTCAACGATGGTGCCCTGTCCGGCATAGGGGAAGCCGGCAAAGTTGTCTTCAAGTATCACCTTCTTCTCATAAGGTCCGGTTATCTTGTCGGCGCGGTAGCACAGCTGTCGGCGCGGCTTGTCCTTCGGCCATGAAATCATGAGCAGATAATAGCGTCCGTCGTGTTTTATCACGCGACTGCCTTCGAGCAGATTGTTCTCCTCTTCGTCGCGCACGTTGAGCGTGATGTCCACGCCGCCCTCCTTCTTGGCCGTAAGGTCGGCGTTGAGTTCGGTCAGTTTGCCTGTTCCGCTGAACACATACACACGCCCGTCATCGTCGAAGAACAGCGACGCGTCGTGAAAGTGGGGCAGGCGAGAGTGCAGCGTCCATCCCTTGCGCGGGTCTTTCGTTGTGTAGACAAATGAGCGGAACGGCTCGTCGTTGGGTGAGAACAGGGCATAGAATGTGCCGTTGTGGTATCTTATCGACGTGGCCCATTGTCCGCGTCCGTAAACAGTTCCGCCTTGCATATTATATTTTGGCGTTTCGTCGAGCCTGTCGAAGAGATAGCTCACCGTCTCCCAGTTTACCAAATTCTTAGAGTGCATTATCGGTGCGCCCGGCATGAGATGCATTGTGGTTGTTACGAGCCAGAAGTCGTCGCCCGTGCGTATCACGTCAGGGTCGGGCATATCCGCCCACACCACGGGATTCTTGAACGTCTCTTGTGCATAGGCCAGTGTGGCGGCAAGCATTATGGTCAGCGATATAAATAGTTTTTTCATGGTATTTGTCTTTTTCCGTTTTGTTTCCCTATATCTTGTCAGGCATATTATTTAATTGTATTTCTCATCAGAGTGGCTTAAATGTTATGTAAGGCACTGCTGATGTTACGTTTCTGCAAAGTTACAAATTTAATTTTACATTATTGCCGTTAATGTCTTTATTCTGTTTCAAAGTGTTGCATTGCATGGAGCTAATGTTTCTGTTTTTTGCTTTTTGGCGCAAAAATAGATGCCTTTAATCTTGTGTAACATTGATAAAAATGTAGGAACCTACCCCGGGTACGTCCACATAAAGGTATTGCCGCTTTCATAATAACTTGAATGCTTGTCGCACCTGGGGTGCCTCCCTACGTTATGATAGTTATGTTGATAATTATAAAAGAAAAGGGGCGGATAAAATTACTTATCCGTCCCTTCTTTTAAGAAATGTTCGATTATGCATATTTATTCTTAGTTTCTGAACACCAGTCCTGCGCCGTTGGCGTCGATTATTATCGGCTTCTCGCGGCTAACCTCCTCAGCAAGAAGTTTCTTTGAGAGGTCGTTGAGCACATACTCCTGTATGGCTCTCTTTACAGGACGGGCACCGAACTCGGGGTCGAAGCCTGCGTCGGCAAGCCAGTTGATGGCTGCGTCGGTGTATTCGAGAGTGAAGCCCTGCGGCTCAAGCATCTTTCTGATGGCGTTCATCTGCAATTTAACCACTCCGGCAATCTGCTCCTTAGTCAGCGGCAGGAACATTATTATGTCGTCGATACGGTTGAGGAACTCAGGACGTATGGTCTTCTTCAGCAGCGTCATCAGCTGGTTGTTGAGCATCGACTGCTCATGGCTGTCGAGTTTTCCGCCGTGCTTCTCCAAGTCTTCACGTATCAGCTGGCTTCCAAGGTTAGAAGTCATGATGATGATAGTGTTCTTGAAGTTTACGGTACGTCCCTTGTTGTCGGTCAGACGGCCGTCGTCGAGCACCTGAAGCAGGATGTTGAACACATCCGGGTGAGCCTTCTCAATCTCGTCGAAGAGCACAACCGAATAAGGCTTGCGTCTTACTGCCTCGGTGAGCTGTCCGCCTTCGTCGTAGCCAACGTATCCCGGAGGCGCTCCGATAAGACGGCTGACGCTGAACTTTTCCTGATATTCGCTCATGTCTATTCGCGTCATCATGGTCTCATCGTTGAACAGATATTCAGCCAACGCCTTTGCAAGCTCTGTCTTACCTACACCGGTAGTGCCGAGGAAGATGAACGAAGCTATCGGGCGCTTCGGGTCTTGCAGTCCGGCACGGCTGCGGCGAACGGCGTCGCTCACTGCCGTTATGGCCTCTTCCTGACCTATAACACGTTTGTGCAGTTCCTCCTCAAGGTGCAGCAGCTTCTCGCGCTCGCTCTGCATCATTCGCGTTACGGGTATTCCTGTCCAGCGGCTTACCACCTCAGCTATATCGTCGGCTGTAACCTCCTCACGCACCATTGCCTCGCCGCCCTGCGTGTTGCGCAGCTGATCCTGAATGTTCTTGATGTCGTCTTCAAGTTTTTTCAGACTGCTGTAGCGTATCTCGGCCACACGCTCATAGTTGCCTTCACGCTCGGCGCGCTCAGCCTCAAACTTGAGCTGTTCTATCTGCTGCTTGTCCTGCTGAATCTTGTTGACGAGAGCCTTCTCGCCTTCCCATTTGGCGCGGAACACCTTTTCCTGATCTTTCAGTTCGGCAATCTCTTTGTCGAGCTGTTCAATCTTAGGCTGGTCGTTCTCACGCTTGATGGCCTCGCGTTCAATCTCGAGCTGTTTCAGCTTACGCGTAATCTCGTCGAGTTCCTCAGGTACAGAGTCGCGCTCCATTCTCAGCTTAGCTGCAGCCTCGTCCATAAGGTCGATGGCCTTATCAGGCAGGAAACGGTCGCTGATGTAACGCTCCGACAGTTTGACGGCTGCTATGCAGGCATCATCCTGAATACGCACCTTGTGGTGGTTTTCGTAGCGCTCCTTCAGACCACGCAGTATGCTTATTGCGCTAAGCTCGTCAGGCTCGTCAACCATGACGGTCTGGAATCTCCTTTCAAGAGCCTTGTCCTTCTCAAAATACTTCTGATATTCGTTAAGTGTCGTTGCACCTATGCTGCGCAGCTCGCCACGCGCAAGCGCAGGCTTCAGAATGTTGGCTGCATCCATTGCACCTTCGCCTCCTCCGGCACCAACCAGCGTGTGGATCTCATCTATGAACAGGATGATACGGCCGTTGCTGTTGGTAACCTCCTTGACGACGCTCTTCAGACGCTCCTCAAACTCTCCTTTATATTTAGCTCCGGCAACCAGCGCACCCATGTCGAGCGAGTAGAGCTGCTTGTCTTTCAGGTTTTCCGGCACGTCGCCGCGTACAATACGCTCAGCCAGTCCTTCAACGATGGCTGTCTTACCGGTTCCCGGCTCACCTATCAGTATAGGGTTGTTCTTTGTACGGCGTGACAGAATCTGAAGTACACGACGAATTTCATCGTCACGGCCAATCACAGGGTCGAGTTTGCCCTGACGTGCCTCCTCAACCAGGTTCTTGGCATATTTCTCCAGGCTCTGATAGTTTTCGTCAGCCGACTGCGACTGCACCTTCTGTCCCTGTCTCAGCTCGTTTATAGCTGCGCGCATCTCCTTCTCGGTGCATCCTGCATCCTTCATTATGCGGCTTGCCGTAGAGTTTACATCGAGCAATGCCAGCATTACAGGTTCAACGCTGACGAACTCGTCGCCCATTTTCTGCGATATGTCTACGGCCTTCTGAAGCACGCTGTTGCTCTCGTTGCTGAGATAAGGCTGTCCGCCCTGAACCCGTGGCAAGCGGCTAATCTCACGGTCAACCACTGTCTCAACCTGCATGGCGTTTACACCGAGTTTCTGAAACAAGAAGTTGGTGACGTCTTTAGCCTTGTTCATAAGGCCCTTGAGCAGGTGGACCGGCTCAATCGACTGCTGTCCTGAGCGTTGTGCGGTGTTAACTGCCTCCTGAACAGCCTCTTGCGCTTTGATTGTGAATTTGTCGAATGTCATATAATAGTCTCCTTTCTTTTCTTTTTCTTATTTGTTATTCCTGAATACAATCTTTTTACGATTGTCTGCTATCAGAGAATCAAAATACATGCCCGTAGCCGGGTTCTGACATTTTGTCTTGTTTGCATGACAAATTTTCAGTCTGATTGATTCTCTGTTGCTGTATACATAATTAATATATAATGCCGGCTTCGTTCTGTTTTGCATATTGTCGCCCTTTGATGCTATGGCCTTACACTTTGATTTCTGTTGAGGCTCTCATACTGCAATATTTGAAAATTATAATCATTTGGCCGTGAATATGCCCCGAAAACGTGTGCAAACGTAAGTCGGTGTGTTACATGTTGTTATGCAGCTTGTGCCGTATATGTGCAATGTTTTTTGTCCGAAATGGGACAAAAATGCCTTTATTTCAATAAAAAAACAGGTTGGTTTTCATGCTGAAAGCTGCCCGTTTCCGGGTAAAAAGTTGCCGAGTTGTTTTATAAAAGCTTACCTTTTATGTCCGGATGTAAATATTCTTTATCATCATATGGCGCATAGCCTGTCTGATTTTTCTATTTCATAAGAAAATCATGACAAAATTAAAGTGACATAATGATGTGGCTTTTTGTGAATATACTTTCATATTGGTTGATGTTGCATGTGCGCTTTCTGCTTGTTCGTGCGTACAGATGTGATTGGTTTTGGATAAATAAAAACGCAGAAGTTATCAACAGACAATGTCGAAGCTGTTGATAACTTCTGCGTGAATGTATGTTTCTGTATATGTCAGAAGCGCACTGTTATGCCGATGCTGGGCAGCAGAGTGCCGCTGTCCTGACTGATATACTTCATCTTGTAGCGCTGTTCGGCTGCCGGAGCGTCAGGATTTTCAATGACGCCAGTGCTCATCAGCACGTCGGGCTGGCTCAGAACGCTCTTTGTTATGTTCTGTATGTCGAGATAGAAGCCGAGCATCCAGCCTTTGAAGTAATAGTTTTTGTCTACGCGGATGTCAAGTTGGGCAAAGGCGTCAAGGCGTCCGGTGTTAAACTTCGAATAGTCGTAATACGGGCGTCCCTGTGCGTCCCATGCCTCCACGAGCGACGACTTGTCAACGTCATACGGCGTATACGGACTGCCGCCTATCGCACTCAGCTTGGCTCCTATGCTCCAGTTGCGCGGCAGCTCGTAGGTGGCGCTCACGTTCGCTATGAAGCGGTTGTCCCATGCCGAGTTGATGTATCCGGCGTCAGAGTTGTTCTTGTATTGACTCTTGAATAATGTGAACGACGCCATGGACACCAGTTTGCCCGGTATCTGCCAGCGCATGGTGGCTTCGAGGCCGTAAGCCCTGCCCTTGGCCGACGAAACGAGCAGCTCGTTGCCCACAACGCCATAGTCGTTGCCCTTGCATGAGAGCGGAATGTTGTCGGCAACGGAGAGCGGAATGTCAGTGTAATGTTTGTAGAAACCTTCCAGACTCACTGTTATCTGCTTGCCCGGTGTCCATTCAACGCCCAGCGCCGCGTTCTTTACGCGCATATATTCGAGCGACTTGTTGGCCAGTTGGCCGTTTTCGTCCTTATATCCCAGGGCTGTGTATGGCGGCAGCTGATGATACATTCCGGCGCCGATGTTGACGGCCCACGACGGCAGAAACTTGTAAGACAATGATAATGTGGGCGAGATGTGCTCCCAGAAGCGCGCTGTTATGTCAGAATAAGAGCATCCGTCGAGGCGTAGGCCCATGTTGGTCGTAAGTCTTCCGTCTTCACTCGTATAGCGCGCCGAGCCGTAGGCTGCCCATCCTGCAAAGCTGATGTCGGTTGAGTATTGCGATATTGAGCTTTCGTTGTGATAAACTCTTTGGTATGTGTGGTCGTTGTAGAAGGCATACCATGCTTCAACGCCCTCGCGCCATGTCCAGCGGTCGTTATATGTGCGGTTTTCAGCTCTCAGCGACAGCTTCTGTTCGCGCGAACTGAGGTCGAGCGTAAGGTTTTCGGGAGCCGAATCGTCGTTGTTGCGGTATTTAAGATTCTGATTGCCGAGGTAGTTATAGCCGAGCGAAACTGTTGTTACGTTCTTTCCGGCATAATGTTTATAAGATGCTCCGAGCGTAAACGTCTGCTGCGTTATGCGGGGCAGGTAGCTCAGCATGTATTCGGCGTCCTCTCCTTCTTGGTCGGTATTAAGCTTCATGTTGTCGATGCCCGTAAGCCCGAGGAAAGTTATTTCGTCTTTCTTTCCCAATTTGGTCTTTATCTTAAACTGTCCGTCTATGTAGTTTGGCAGGAAGGGCAGGCCGATCATCTTGAATAGCAGTTGCAGATACGACTGGCGCACAGAGAACAGATATGTAGTGTTGCTGCCGAAGTGGCCCATGCCGCTGAGCGACACTTCCGATGCGCCGAGAGTGGCCTTGAAAGAGTTTTCGTCGGTGTTGCCGTCGAGCAGACTTATGTCCATCACCGAACTCAATGCGCCGCCGCGGTCAGCCGGAAATGCGCCTGTATAGAACTGCACTTCGCGTATAAGGTCGGCGTTTAGTATGCTCACCGGACCGCCCGACGCACCCTGAGTGGCAAAGTGGTTAATGTTAGGTATCTCTATGCCGTCCATGAAGAAGCGGTTTTCCGACGGCGAGCCGCCCCTTACGATAAGGTCGTTGCGATAGCCGATAGGAGAGAACGATACGCCCGGCACCGACCTCACAATGCGCGAGATGTCGCGGTTGCCGCCCGGACTTTTCTCTATCTCGCCGAGTCCTATTATCTGCATGCTCACCGGACTTGGCTTTACGCGCCTTATCACGGGCACGCTAACCGTAACTTCGTTGAGATTCTTTGAGTCTTCGTCAAGCTCAATCTCTATCGTAGGCATCTTTGCCGACACGAAATATTCGGCAGACAGCACGCTCTTGTAGCCTATGCACGTAACGTAGAGCCGGCAGATGCCGGGGTTGACGCCGCTTATGACGAACACTCCGGTGGTGTCGGTGGCTGCTCCAACGCCCTGCAGCCCCTGCACTGATACGCTTGCGCCTATGACAGGCTCGCGCGACAGTCTGTCTACGATGCGTCCGCGCACCGTAAACTTCTCTGATTCGGCATGCATGGCCGTTATCTGGAAGATGCAAATAAGGATGAATGCTATTCGCTGAAATGTGTGTAGAATGTATTTCATATAAATAATACAGAAGTTTTAAAAATGTAGTCGTGTCTGTTGATGCGTTCTGCGAAAGGCATCTGGCACTGTAATAAAACGAAGTTAACGGACAAATCGCCATGTAGGAGATATAAAAACTGTTGTCCGTTAACTTCGTTCGTTTCTTTTGTCCGGCTATTATTTTTTCTTTGCCGGCTATGCTTGGGCCATGTGGCCGCAGGCATTATTTCATCTTGTCGAAGCCTTCGCCGAACACGCCATGGCAGAATGTCTGTGAAACCATGGCATGGGGGTCGATATTCTTAATGTAGTGGAATATTTCCTGAGACTCATATTTTCTTGCCAGAACGATAAGTATGTCCACTTCCTTCTTTGAATACCAGCCTTTGCCCTCAACAACGGTAACACCTCTGTGGGCGCTTTGGTTGATCTGGTCTGCAATCTTCTCATAATCCTTTGATATGATGATAAACTGCACAGTCTGGCGTGAACCGTTGACAACGTAGTCGCAGACATAACTTGCAATCAGAGTGAAAGCGATACCGTAGACGATTGTCTCGGTGCTGTGGAACAGCAGATAAGACGAGCTGATAATCGTTATGTCGATAAACTGCATGGCACGTCCGAAGCTCAGGCTGAAGTATTTGTTCAGCAGGGCTATCAATATATCGGTTCCTCCGGTAGAGCCGTTATGCGAGAACACCAGACCGAGGCCTCCGCCGGCCATTGCACCTCCGAGAATAACATGCATAAACTTGTCTTCGCCGGCCGTGATTATGGGATATGCCTGGAACAGGGGCTGAAGTACGCCCACAAATACCGACATGATTGACACGCCGATGATGGTTCTGATGATAAACTGCTTGGTGAGTGCCTTGCAGGCAATGATAAGCATAGTCACGTTAAGCACCCAGATCGAAATACCGGGAGGAAATCCGAAGGCATAGAACAGCAGCGCCGATATACCGGAAACGCCTCCCATCACAACCTGTTCGGGAAGGATAAAGGCCGTATATCCGAATGAATAAAGTAATATTCCAAATGTAAGGAAAAAAAGATCTTTATAAAAAGAATTCTTTACTTCGGCCTTGCCCTTTTTTTTGATATCATTCATAATAATTATGGTTAAAAATTAAAAAAAACTATCACTTTCATGTACAGCGGCAGAAAATGACCTGTTGCTGTACATGAAAGTGTTATATCACGAATATGTGTGTATTTAATACTTTCAGAATTATATGTAGACTATTTTATCTTTTCGAAACCTGCCCCGAACACACCGTGACAGAACGTCTGTGAAACCATCGCGTTAGGGTCGATCTGTTTGATGATAATCATCAAGTCCTGAAGCTCGTATTTATGCGCGAGGATTATCAGCAGCTTGACATCGTTCTTTGTATACCAGCCCTTACCCTCAACGACTGTTACGCCACGATGCATGCCTCCTGACACATTATTGGCGATTTCCTGATATTCTATATTATCAGCAGCTGCACGGTTTGCTTTGAACCGTTTACCACGAAGTCGAGCATGAAACTTACCACTAATGTGAACACGATACCGTAGATGATCGTTTCCACGCTGTGGAATACAAAGTAAGATGAGCTTATGATTGTGAAATCTATGAACTGCATGGCGCGGCCGAAACTGATGTTGAAATATTTGTTAAACACCGCCATCAGTATGTCTGTTCCGCCTGTAGAACCGTTGTGTGTAAACACGATGCCAAGTCCTGTTCCGCAGAGCAGTGCTGCAATGAGGACATGCATGAATTTGTCTTCTCCGGGAGTTATAATCGGGTGAGCGGTGAAGAAAGGCTGAAGGAAGCCCACACAGAGCGACAGCATCGTGACGCCTATCACCGTCCTTATTACGAACTGGGGTGTAAGAGCCTTGATTGCTATGATGATCATCATGGCATTGAGCACCCAGATGGAGATACTGGGAGGAAAACTCGTTGTGTAGTAAATGAGTGCTGAAATACCGGCAACGGCTCCCTGCACAACTTTTTCAGGTAAGATGAATGCTGTGTAGCCTGTAGCATACATCAGTACTCCGACAAAGAGAAAAAAGATGTCTTTGCCTTGCTGCTTCCAGTTCGTTTGGGCGATAATGTTAGTTATCTTGTTCATATCAATGATTGTTTTCATGGCTTTCACATATTTTTCATAATGTCTTGGCGCAAGTCTTTGCGTGCGTAAGAGTTTAGACTATGTGGTATGCCGCATGTCTGTTATTTATTTTTTTGCAAAGATAGTTTAATTTTGCAAAGTCGCAAAGAAATATTGACTAAATGATAGAGGGTTTTTGCATTAAATCTGATAAAAAAATAAGTGCGGTCAGCCGCCTCTGAACGCATGCTTTTGGCATATTGTTTTTGTTATGCGTCAACGGATGATAATATGCATACGCTTAGTCGGAAATATGTGCCAACTATGCTTCAAACAAGCGTCGCAGTTTAACAAAAATGTAAGGCCTGTCAGGCGTCATTGTTGCTTGATATTTTTTCTGAATTGCTGTGGCGTAAGGCCGGTGTGCAATTTAAAGTAGCGACAGAAGAACGACTCGTCGCTGAAGTTGAAGTCCCATGAAAGCTGCTTGACGCTTTTCTCACTGTTACGCAGCTGCAGTTTTATCTGCAGAGTTATATATTGGTCTATAATATTTTTTGTAGTATGTCCGGTCATATTTCTTACAATGGTGTTAAGATATTTCGGCGTTATGTTAAGCTTTCCGGCATAGAAAGCCACGTCGTGCGACTTCATGTAATATTGTTCGAGGTCTTCCATGAACATGTTGAACAGTTCGTTGGTGCGTCTTGAGCCGTAGCCTTCAGGCTCCTCGTGCCTGTTGCGCACCATCCAGTCGTAGAAACCGAGAAAGAAGGCTTTGAGCTGGTAGAGCACAAGCTGGTCGAGACATGTGCAGTCCTTCTGTATGAAATACAGTCTGAGCAGGCTGAACATGTTTTCAATTATCAGCGTAACCACCTGTTTGTCAGTGCGGCATCTGTCCTTGCGCAGCAGCGAGTACACGGTTTGCTCCAGTTGCAGGCTCGCCTCCCTCAGCATCGTCTTGTCGTAGCGCAGCATTTCCACCTCAAAGTCGTCCGAAACATTGTGCAGCATCACCATGTCGTTCGGGAATAGTGTTATTACGGCATCTTTTTTCAGATGCCAGTCTTTAAAGTCGATGCGCATTGTTGCCGTGCCGCCTTTACATAATATTATTGCACCATAGTCGATGACGTTCGATTCTGCTTCAAGTTCTTTCAGCGATGTTGTGCAGAGCTGCGCCTTGTCTGATGCGAATGTTTCAAATTTCATGGGCTTGTCGTATGTTGCTTTTACTTATGTCTGAAATATACATATCTCCGTTTTGTGCTGCAAATATCGCTATATTGAGTGACAAAACACCATGTTTGTTCCGAAAAGTCCCATTTCTCGCGAAAAAATTAAAATCATTTAATTGTTAAATAGTCTTACCTTTGCACCCGGTTTCAGACAATTTCTCTGGATTAATGGAAAATATAGTGAAAATATAAAAGTGATGATTAGATGTAAATTTGTTTATGCCGTATTGTCCGGCGCACTGCTTCTTCAGTCAACAGATGCATTGTCGCAGACGCAGCGCACAATGACGGTGAGCGAGTTGTTTTCTCTTGTTGAGACGGGCAGCAGACAGTTGCGTGCCCAAAAGACGGAAGTCGACGTGGCACATCATGCCATTTCTGAGGCAAAGAGCCGGCGTCTGCCTGATGTTAATGCTTCGTTGTCTGTTAGTTATAACGGCAACGTGCTTATGACCGACCGCGATTTCAGCAATGCCAAAGGCATCACTCAGCCACACTTCGGCAACAGTTTTGCGCTCGAAGCTCAGCAGGTGGTTTATGCCGGAGGAGCCATCAACACGGGCATACGCCTTGCCGAACTTCAGAAAGAGCAGGCAGAGACAGGCGTTGCCCTCAGCCGCAGTCAGCTGCGCTTCATGGCTCTCGGCCAGTATCTCGACTTGGTTAAGCTGTCTAACGGAATGAAAGTTTATGACAGCAACATTGCGCTTACCGAAAAACTTATTGCCGATATAAAGGCAAAACACGAAGAGGGCATAGCGCTGCGCAACGACGTTACACGATATGAACTGCAGATGGAGTCGCTCAAACTCGGACTGCGCAAGCTTCAGGATCAGCGCAGCGTACTCAACCATCAGCTCTGTAACACCCTCGGACTTACTTCTGATGTTGTAATCGTGCCCGACACAGCAGAACTTAAAACCGCATCAGACAATGGCAACGAGGCCGACTGGCAGAGCCGGGCATCAGTTTCGTCACCGTTGCTGCGCCAGTCGAAACTCGGTGTGGATATGGCCCAGCAGCAGCTGCGCATGGCAAAGAGCGACCTTATGCCTAAGGTTGTGGTGTTTGCTACTGACAATTTCAGCGGTCCATTCACTTACGACTTGCCGCCTATTGACAACAACTTCAACATCTGGTATGTCGGTATCGGCATAAAATATTCGCTCAGTTCGCTGTTCAAGGGCAACAAGACGGTGCGTAAGGCTAAGGCGCAGATTGTGCAGAGCAACGAGAACCATGCCGTTACGGCAGAGAGTGTAGACAACCAGATGCAGCAGGCATACACGCTCTATCGCCAGTCGTTTGTCGAACTGCGCACGCAGCAGAAGAGCGTAGAGCTTGCCGCTCAGAACTATCAGGTGGTCAACGACCGCTACATGAGTCAGATGGCGCTGATAACTGATATGGTCGATGCGTCTAACATAAAGCTTAACGCCGAACTTCAGGAGGTTGACGCACGCATAGGCACCATTTACGCATACTATAAAATGAAATATATTGCAGGTGAAATCTGATAAGGCACCTGTGTAAATACATAAAAACAATACCGGCCGCGCTGCCTGAACCGATACAGGCACGGCTACGGACAGAAATTACAAATAACAGACATAAGATATGAACAACAAGAAACTTATAAAAAGAATATACAATGTAGTAATCGTACTGTTGCTCATCGGAGCAATAACGTATGTCGTAACCCGCTTTGCCCATCCGGCAAACACAGAATATACAGACGACGCCCAGGTGCAGCGCCACATAACGCCGATAAACACCCGTGTGCAGGGATTTATCAAGGAGATACGCTTTGAGGAATATCAGCACGTGAATAAAGGCGACACGCTCGTTATCATCGAAGATGCCGAATATCGTCTTCAGCTTGCTCAGGCTGAGGCCAGCTATCGCGGCTCTCGTTCAGGCTCTTCTGCCATATCAGCCGGAATGAACACTACGACGAGCAACGTAAGAGTGGCTTCTGCTGGCATTGAGGAGGCTAAAGCCGACATGGACAACGCCCGCCGCGACTATGAACGCTATGCCTCGCTGCTGAAGAAAGACGCTGTTACACGTCAGCAGTATGACAACGCGCTGACAAGATATAAGGCGGCGAAGGCACGTTACGAGCAGGCAAGCGCAAGCCGCCGCTCTACATCGCTCGTAAAGAACGAGCAGGCTCACCGCCTGAGTCAGAACACGGCAGGCGTAAGCGTGGCCGAGGCTACCGTAAATCTTGCCCGTCTTAACCTTTCTTATACAGTTATCGTGGCTACGAGCGACGGAGTGATGGGCCGAAAGGACATTCATGTAGGTCAGCTCGTTCAGCCCGGACAGATGCTCGCACGTATTGTGGACGACGATCAGGTTTGGGTTATTGCCAACTATCGCGAAACACAGCTGAAGAACATCTCTGTAGGCGATGCCGTTGAGTTTACTGCCGATGCAATTCCGGGCGTTACATATAAAGGTGTGGTTGAGTCGCTCAGTCCTGCCACGGGCTCGGCTTATTCTATGGTGCCTGCCGACAATGCCACGGGCAACTTCGTGAAGGTTGAGCAGCGTGTGCCTGTGCGTATAGCCATTGTGGGAAAGAACAGCGAGGCCGACCTGAAGAAGCTCCGTGCCGGACTGAATGTTGAAACGTTGGTAATGTATAAGTGATATGCCGCCTATTCCTACAGGACCGTTCACGATGCCGATGATGAACGGCTTCGTGCCAAAGAAAATACAGCCGTGGATATATGTCTTCTTCGCCTTTCTGTTTCAGTTGGCAGGAGGCATGTATGCCGGATCTATGCCTCACGTGATGGGCGATATGTGTATCATGCGCGAGGATGTTACGATGATTGTGCTGTGCGGCGTTATCGGCGTTAACATGCCTTTCCCGTTCCTTTTCCGTTTCAAGTTCAGGTTCACCAACCGCCAGCTGCTCATAACGGCAGCTCTTGCCATTGCCGCATGCAACTGGCTGTGCATGTACACCGAGTCGGTGCCCGTGCTGTGCCTTCTCTCTTATGTGGCCGGATTTTTCAAGCTCTGCGGAACGTTCGAGTGTCTGTCTAACGTGCAGCTGTGGATGACATCAAAGCGCGACTTCACCATATTCTTCCCGTTGCTTTACTGCATTGTGGTGGGCAATATGAGTCTGTCGCCCTGGATAACCGTCCACCTTACATATATATTCCAGAGCTGGTATGCCATGCACTGGGCTATGACGGGCGCAATGCTCTTCATTGCGCTGATGGTGTATGTGCTCACCCATGATTTCCGCTTCATGAAGCCGCTGCCGCTGATAAGTCTCGACTGGCTGGGCTGCGTGCTCTGGTCGGCTTTGTTGATTGAAGTAGTGTTCCTGTTCAATTACGGTGAGTATTACAACTGGTGGGACGGACGTCCGTTTCGTGTAGTTACGTTCATGGTGCCCGTGACGTTCTACTTCGCGTTGCAGCGCATGCGCCACATCCGCCATCCCTATATAGCCCCCGAGGCATGGCTCTATAAGCGTCTGCTGCCCCTGCTTGCCGTGTTTGCGCTGGTTGAACTTATAAACTCAACCCCTAAGATATTGCAGAACACGTTTACGTCGGGCGTGCTCCATTTCGGCGCCATGTCCACTTCCGTGTTCTATCTCGTAGAATGGGCGGGCACGATATGCGGCTGCATGTTCGTGATGTTCTGGATAAAGGTGCTCAGGCAGAAGTTTACGCGCCTGCTCACCGTAGGACTCATGTCCCTGTTGGCCTATGAGGTGCAGATGTATCTCATGGTTACACCAGGATTAGACATAGAGAGTTTATTCATCCCCATATTCTGCCGTACCTTCGGCGTGGCTATCTTCTTCACGGCCCTTACAATATATCTCGAAGAATTGATGCCGTTTCAGCATTTTTTCATGGGGCTAACCATGGTGGGCTTCATCCGCAACGGCGTGGTTGACACTATATGCTCGGGCATATACAGCTTTTCGCTCAGGCATCACATAGCAGAAAACTTTGCGCGCGCCATGCCGTACGATGCCACGCAGGTGATACTCGTCAGTCTGAAACAGCTGTTCGGCGTAACGTGTATCATAGCCACAGTTGTGTTGCTCATCTTCCTTGTATGGGACATTCAGCCCGTTAGGGATACGCTGAAAAGGATGCCTTACTGGAGCGTTGTCGGCCGTCTGCTCCGCAGGCAGATGTCGTCAGGCAAGTAGGGAAGGGAAACTGTTACCGTCAGTAATCTGAAAAAGCGGCGGCCGGACATTGGATATTCGGAAAAAATGTGTATGTTTGCATAAAATAGTTATATGCTTATGTTTACTACTACCGAATTCATCTTGCGCATAGCCATTGCCGGTGTGCTGGGCGCTGCTGTAGGCCTTGAGCGAGAGCTGCGGGCTAAGGAAGCCGGTACGCGTACACATTTTCTTGTGGCGATGGGGTCGGCTCTTTTCACCATCCTTTCGCAGTATGGCTTCGACGAGTCGCTGAAAATCTACAGTTCGTTTGCCTCTTTCGACCCGTCGCGTATTGCGGCTCAGGTGGTTACGGGTATCGGATTTATTGGGGCCGGCACCATAATCTTTCAGAAACATGTGGTGAAAGGGCTTACCACGGCTGCTGGACTATGGGCTACCGCTGCCATAGGCATGACTGCTGCCACCGGGCTTTATGCCCTCGCCATAGGCAGCACGGTGCTTGTGCTGTGCTGTCTTGAGGTGTTCTCCTTTGTGGTTAACCGTTTCGGAATGAAAAAGATAGCCGTAACGTTTTCCACACGTAGCCATGACACAGTGCGTCAGCTGCTCAGCGAGCTGCAGGCTGATGGTGTTGACTTTGACAACTACGGGATGAAGCAGATTGTGGTTGACGGAGAACGGCAATATGAGGTTACGCTCGAGATGAAGCTGCGCCGCAGAAATTACCGCACCCGTATTCTCGATTTTGTCAAGGAGTTCAACGGAGTAAGCATCGAACTCATAGAATAGCCAGTGTCAGGCCCATTCTGTGTCCGGTCGTCAGGCAATCTGCCTACTGCATATTTATCCTTTTTGTGCTTTGTCCTGATTTCGGGGCGATGTGCAGAAAGGTTATTTTTTGTGAAACAGAATTACTGGCTTGATTGTTTTCGTATGGATATGATAATTTTTTTGTATCTTTGAAAAAGATATGAAACGGCTAGGCAAAGTCTGCTTAAAAATCACAGGTTTCTTATCTGTCATTGCACTTGCCTTTTGCTGTATTTGCATATAACGTCAATAACATATAAAGATTTTTTTATCATCAATTTTATTATCCATGATTAAACGCAATTCCTTATTCAGATTATTATTTATTCTTTTATCATCTTCATTCATGCTTGCCGCCCCTTCGTGCTTGTTTGCGGAGAAGCACAGGCTAATCGTTACTACCGACATCGGCGGAACCGATCCCGACGACGAGCAGTCTATGGTGCATCTCTTGCTCATGTCTGATGATGTTGACATCGAGGGACTTATATGTAACGTGGCATTTGTGAAGACGCCTCTGGGATTGCCCGTGCTGAATAAGATTATAGATGCATACGAGAAGGCTTATCCTAATCTTATTGTTCACGACAAGGGCTATCCTTCGGCCGCCAGTCTGCGCTCTGTAGCCGTTGCTGGTCAGGCTGGAGTGGGCATGGCCGACGTAGGTGAGGGACACGACACTCCGGGCTCAGAACTCATAATACGTGCCGTTGACAGCAAAGATCCCCGCCCGGTATGGGTTAACGCATGGGGAGGCATGAACACGGTGGCTCAGGCGTTGTGGAAGGTGAAGCACACAAGGAGTGCGGCAGATGTGGCCAAATTTGTGTCGAAGCTGCGCATATATGACGTGCTTGGGCAGTGTGATGCCGGAGCATGGATAGCCAGAACCTTTCCCGACATCGTCTATCTTCGCAATACTGCCGTGTACGGCTGGGCGCCGTCAGACAGTTGGGTAGACGACAATGTGCAGAAGTATGGGCCTCTCGGCGCTGTTTATCCTGACAGAATGTGGGCCACAGAGGGCGACAGCCCTGCCTTTATGTATCTTGTTGACAACGGGCTGAATGTGCCGTCGGAGCCTGAATACGGCGGCTGGGGCGGACGCTTCGGCACGGAAAAGGTGGCCGGTGTAAGGGGTATGGACTGGGTTGAGAAGAATAATCTTGACGAGAAACAGTATGATCCTTACTATATGTTCACCAATTCGGGCGAGGGCAGTGAGGCCATTGCCCGATGGAAGACTGCCATACTGAACGATTTTGCGGCACGTGTAAAATGGAGTGTGTGTGCTGACTATAATGATGCCAACCATCATCCTGTAGTACGTTTCAGTGACGAGAAGACTGACACCAAGGCTGTGAGATATGTTGACGCTAAGCCCGGCGACCGGCTGCAGTTCGACTTTTCGGGCTCTTATGATCCTGACGGCAACGAGATAAGCTACGGGCTTTATGTCTATGATGACGCTACCGACTGCGGTCAGCGTCTTGAAGTGAGCGATGCTGCCACGGGGCGTCCGTCTTTGTCAATACCGGAATCAGTGTCAAAGGCTACGATACACCTTATTCAGGAAGTTACAGACAACGGCAGTCCGGCTCTGACGTCATACCGTAGGATAGTCGTCAGGGTGAAATGAGCAGCATGGTGTCTGGCGTTATACTGATGAAGTAAAACTATTTTCTTAAAAAACTCATCACTCATCACATTCGCATATAATGCGCTGGCTGTCAGTAATTTGAAGCGTGATGAGTTGACTTCTCAACTCATCACATAACGATGTCAGGGCGTGGCGTGACGAGTTGAGAAGTCAACTCATCACAGTATATCCTGCTGATATTCGGAATGTTACGCAGAAATGTGACGAGTGATGAGTTTTTTAAGAAATTATTTTCGGTCTACAGTGTGCCGATGTATATTCGTATTGCATGCCCTAATGCCGTCTTTTGCATTATGAAAGGTGCCCTTTTGCCGTGTGAAAGACGGCATATTGCAATATAAAAGGCCGTCTTTTGGAGGGCAATATGCCGCATATGTACGGATGAACGGTAAGGAATTATACGGCAAGAGCACGCCTCACATAAAGTCGGGAGGTGTGCTCTTGCATTATTATCGAGATTGTAGATATATCGTTTTCAGTATGTCATGCATCGGCCATGGTGCCTGTTGCTGTTTGCTTTTATAGAATATAGGTTTATCATTCAATGTCAATGACCTGGAATTTCTTGTTGAACGTTATCTCTATGCGGTTCGACAGGTCTATTTCGTATTCTTTGTCGTCTCTTTCAATCTTAATTATTATGCATCCCGGATAGTTCTTCTTGACATACGAACTTATTTGCGGCGGAACTATGCTTGCCGGCACGGCCGAGCGCTTGCAGCTTATTTCGGTCCAGTTGCCGTTGCTGTCAAACTCTATTTTCTCACCGTTGGTGAAGATAACGGTATATTCTTTTGAGAAGAATCCCGATTCCACTTTCGCCAAGGCCACCTTCTTGTTGCTGAAGTGCCTGCTGAGCAGCTGCTGTGCATTATGCGGCATCTGGCTTACACTGATAGGTTTCTCGTTGCCGGCCGCGGCATTTAGTGTTACGGCCAGGAGCAATGTTATCATCATTGCAGCTTTTTTGATGTAATCTTTCATAATGTATTCTGCGGGTTTTGTTAAGTTACTGTCTGTCATATAGAGATTATCCGGCTTGTCCCGGAGGGTTGCCTCTGCCCGTTTGCCGCATTGCCGTCTGCTGTTTTGTTGCCTTTCCGTTTTATGTCATATGTCTGTTTGTCCGTTTTGACGCAGGCGTAGCTGGCTACGTCAACGCAAAATGGTCAAACAGACTGCGGCAAATACACAAAGTGTAATATATCAGTCGGCATACGCCTGCGGGCTTGCCCGGCGCAGCCTTATGGCTTACTTGGGGCAAAGCTGGCAGACATGTGCCTTGCGTTGTTGCTGTGGCTCTGTCTGTCAGCTTTTTGCAGTTCTGACGCCTTCTGGCTGCTATAGCGCCGGCTTTGTCATTGCAGGCATCAGATGCTTTATTGTCATGTCAGTTTTATTTAGTCGATGTCTATGACAACGAAGTTCTTGTTGAAGGTTATCTCCATGCCGTTGGCCAGATTAACCTCATATTCGTTGTTGCCCTTTTCAAGCTTCAGCACCTTTACTCCAGGATAGTTGGATTTCAGGTAGCTTGCTATTTTTGCGGGGATGAGCTTTGCCGGTACGGCTGAGAGCTTGCAGTCAATCTCTTTCCAGTTGCCTTTCTTGTCAAACTCCACCTTCTCGCCGCTTGTGAACACCACCTCGTAGTTCTTGTCTAATAGTCCTGTCTCCTGCTTTGCCATAGCCACCTTCTTGCCTGCGAAGTGACTCTTTATCACCTGCTGCGAAACAGCCGGAAGCTGACTTACTGCTATTGGCTTGTCGTTGTCGGCAACAGCTTTAACCTGGAACGCTATCATGCAAACTAATGCAACTACACATGTCTGGATAATTCTTTTCATAATCTTCTTTTTTTTAGGGTTTGTAATCATTGTTTGTTCTTTTGTTTGATGCAAAGATGCAAGGGGTTTCTGAAAAGAATCTGAAAAAATGGTTCGGAATCTGGTTTTTAACTAATTTTTGCTTTTCCTTATTTCGAACGCATGTTTTCCGTTGCTGAAGCTGTAGGTTATCTCCATGCCGTACTGCGAGCAGATGGCTTTCACGATGGCAAGTCCCAGTCCGGTTGACGATTTCTTGCCGGCTGAATGATAGAAGCGTTCAAATATCTTGTCGCTGTCAAGCCGCTCGGGCTGTCCGGTATTCTCTATCTTTATGTGTGAGCTGTCCGACGTGATGTTTATCTCGCCCCCTTCTATGTTATGCACAAAGGCATTCTTCACGAGGTTGGTCATCAGCACGTTGGCCAGCTGCTCGTCCATGTCTGCCACGGGAGCCTCTTCGCACATGTTGCTGACGGTTATCTTCATGCGCGAGTATACTGGTTTCAGGTTGTTTACGGCATGCGCCGTAACCTCCTTAAGGCTTACAGGTCCGTGAGCGGCAAACTGTCCGTTGTCTATCTTGCACAGAAGCAGCAGCGAGCGGTTGGTCTCCGTCAGCTCTTTCAGTGTGTGCAGCGTCTTTATTATCTCCGCCATCTGGTTCTCCGTAAGTCCTTCTTCGTCGAGCAGCATCTCGAGCCTGTTGCGGCATACGGCCAGCGGCGTCTGCATCTCGTGCGACGCGTTGGCTATGAAGAGTTTCTGCTGTTCATATTGCTTCTCGTTTCGCTCAATGCTCCTCATCACCGTTTCGTTGAGCTTTCTGAATTCGGTTATCCTCGTGTCGTTCTCCAGCGGCTTTATGTTCTTGCCGAGCTTATACGTGTCGAGCCATCCGAAGAGCCTTTTCAGCGGCTTCATGCTGTGCCTGATGGTCCACAGGTTGACGATTATCATGCCCGTGAGCAGACCGAAATACAGCACCACAAGCCAGATGAATATCGAGTTCTTCAGGTTCTGTTTGTCTATCGTTGGCGTGAACACCGTAAGCTCATGATACTTGTCGTCGTTCGACTTGAAGATATACGTTACGGCCCTTGTCTGTTCAAACTTGTTGTCGTTGGGCACATACGTCTCCATGTCGCGGTATCTTATGTGCGAGTGGCTTTCGGCATACTCGTCCGACACGGTGTGTATATAGTAGTTGTTGCCTGCGCCGTTGTGGGTGTCGGGCAGGGGCACTCCTGCCAGATAGTCGGTTATGAGCGCTTCGGCATAGCTCGTCAGGCTGTCATCGGTCTTGTTGTTGATTTCTTTTATTATCGCAAAATAGAAGCCTACGGCCCACAGGGCAATGCCTATGGCCTTTAGCACCGACAGTCTGAAGGTTAGGACATTCTGCAGCTTCATACCTTAATGAGCTTATATCCGAAACCGTATATCGTTTTTATCTCGATGTCGGCGCCAGCCGTCTTCAGTTTTTTGCGCAGGTTTTTAATCTGTGCATATATGAAGTCGAAGTTGTCGGCCTGGTCGATGTCGTCGCCCCACACGCCTTCGGCCAGCGTCTGCTTCTCTATCAGGCGGTTTGCCCGGTTGACAAGATAGTGAAGAATCTCATACTCCTTTCGTCCGAGGTCGATGTCCTGTCCGTTCACCTCCACCTTGAACGTGTCGGGATGGATGGTCACGTTGCCGAATTTTATGTTGTTCTCGCCGTTCTGTGTGTGGCGTCTCATCACGCTCCTGATGCGTGCGTGCAGCTCAGCCAGATGGAAGGGCTTAGCCAGATAGTCGTCGGCGCCGAGTTCGAGTCCGGCCACCTTGTCGTCGATAGAATCCTTTGCCGATATAATGATGACGTTCTTGCGCTTGCCGCGTTCTGCCAGTTCTCTCATCAGGTTAAGGCCGTTGCCGTCAGGCAGCATAATGTCCAGCAGTATGCAGTCGTATTCATAAATAAACAGCTTGGTGTGAGCCGTAGCGTAGTCGGGGGCAGTCTCCACCACGTAGCGCTCTTTTTCGAGCGAGCGCACAATGATGTCTCTCAGGTCGGCGTTGTCTTCTATTACGAGTATCTTCATTTCCTTTAAATATAAGTTTTATGCCAGGGGCATTTAATGAACGTCGGGCGGCATCTGCCGACGCCGCCCGAAGGTTTGTTATTGTTATTTTTCAATACGTATTCTGGCGTCTACTGCCGTAACGTTGTCTTCGTCGGCCAGCAGCGGGTTGATGTCGAGCTCCTTTATTTCGGTGGTAAACCTCAGGAGTGTTGACAGGCGCACGATAATCTCGGCATACTTCTGCTCGTTGAGACCCTTCTGTCCGCGCGTACCCTTTATTATCTTGTATGCGCGCAGAGAGCGTATCATTGAGTAGGCCTCGTCGTAAGACAGAGGAGCAAGTCCGCTCGAAACGTCCTTCAGCACCTCGACAAAGATGCCGCCGAGTCCGCACAATACGATGTGGCCGAAGCGCGGTTCGTATTTGGCTCCGATAAACAGCTCCTTGCCTTTGATCATCTTCTGCACCATGATGGCCTTTGCGCCTTCAATCTTCATCATGCGGTCGAACTCCATTTCGAGATGTTCCGCACTCATTATGTTGAGCGCAACGCCGCCCACGTCGCTCTTGTGTACAGGGCCTACGACCTTTGCCACTACCGGATAGCCTACCTTGTCGGCAAATGCAGTAAGTTCGCCTTTAGAGTCGCTCACCATTTCGGGCACCATAGGGATGCCTGCGCACTCGAATATCTGATGCACCAGTTCGGGGGCGATGTATCCGTCTTCCTTGATGCCTGCTATAATCTCTCTTATCCTCGGGATGTCAACGCCGAAGAGTTCTATCTCTGGTGATGCCGGCTTTGGCGTCTTCATAATCTGTGTGAGGGCTGTTGCGAGCGTAACCTCGTCGCTGAAGTTTACGTGTCCCTTCTTCAGGAACTCTGCTACTTCCGGTCCTGCTGTGTGCAGACAAGGCAGGATAGGGAATATAGGCTTCTTGCACTCCAGAATCTTCTTGTGCAGCACGTCGTAAGCCTCATACAGCTGAACGAGGCCCGGTGTGCCGAATATTACGAATATGGCGTCGATGTCCTTAAACTTGTTTTCGCAGTAGTCGATGGCTATGCCCAGATGCTCGGGTGTTCCGGTTGCAAGGATGTCGATGGGGTTAGCCACTGATGCTCCGGGGAAGAGCAGGCTCTTCAGCTCGTCGGCGTCGGGACCTTCAATCTTCGGAACGTTGAGTCCGCCTTTAGACAGCGCGTCGGTAAGCATCACGCCGGGGCCTCCTGCGTGGGTTACGATGGCAAAGTTGCGGCCTGTGAGCGGCGGAAGTGTGAAGATACAGCCCACGGTTGTTAGTTCCTCTCTTGAGAAGCAGCGCACTATGCCAGCCTTGCGGAACAGAGCTTCTACGGCTGAGTCGCTGCTGGCAATGGCTCCTGTGTGCGATGATGCGGCACGGCTTCCGCTCTCGCTGCTGCCGGCCTTGATGGCTGCTATGCGGCATCCCTTGCGTATGAGCGATGAGGCGTGGAAGAGAAGCTTGTCAGGATTGCTCACGTTCTCGATGTAGAGCAGCTTGACGTGTGAGTCTTTCTCCGGGTCGAAGTTCTCGTCCATGTATTGCAGCACGTCCTCGATGCCGATCTGCTTGCCGTTGCCGATGCTCCATACAGAGTTGAACGGCAGGCCCTTTGTTACGGCCGACTCGAGGATAAACACTGCCGTTGCGCCCGAACCGCTGATGAAGTCGACGCCTTTTTCGTGCAGTGTAGGTATTGGTTTGGTGAACACGCTGTGATGCCATGAGTTGAGCAGACCGATACAGTTAGGTCCTATGAGTGCTGCTCCGTGGCGTTCGCAGGTGTCGAGTATGTGTTGTTCGAGCTTTGCTCCCTCCTTTGTCTCCTCGCCGAAGCCTGCAGATATTATTATGAAGGCCTTTACGCCTTTGTCTTCAGCCAGGCGGTCTACTGTTTCGGGGCACATGTGCGATGGTATTACGAGAATAGCCAGGTCGGTGGGCGGCAGTTCGCTTATGTCGTGAAATGCCTTTACGCCTTGCACTTCGTCTTCTTTAGGGTTGACAATGCGCAGAACGCCCTTGTAGCCTCCGTTGATAATGTTGCGCACGATGGCGCCTCCGGGTTTGTGAACGTTGTTTGAGCCGCCGATTACGACGATGCTCTCCGGGTGCAGAAGTTGTCGGTTAATCATGAGTTTTATGTTTAGGGTTAATAGGGTTTTGCCGCTTGCGCCCCTTGCTGTAGCGGGGGCGTTGTGGCGGCTGTTATCTTTTATGTTATTTCTGTTCTCCGATAATCTGTTCGGCGTGGTTCTTCACCTTGATCTCCTTTGGCGAGATTATGCGCTCAATCACTCCGTTCTCGTCAATGATAAAGGTGGTGCGGAAGGTGCCCATATAGGTGCGGCCGTACATCTTCTTCTCGCCCCACACGCCAAACTGCTCGACGAGAGTCTTCTCTGTGTCGGCAATGAGGTGGAACGGCAGTTCGTTCTTTGCTATGAACTTAAGATGCTGCTTGCCGTCGTCCACGCTTGCGCCAATCACCTCGTAGCCGAGTTCCTTCAGCTTTGTGTAGTTGTCGCGCAGGTTGCATGCCTCGGTGGTGCATCCCGACGTAAGGTCTTTAGGATAGAAATATAGCACCAGCTTGCGGCCTTTGAAGTCGCTGAGCCTTATCTCGTTGCCGTTTTCGTCGTGCCCGAGTATTTCGGGCGCCTTGTCTCCAATATTCATATCTCGCAGTGTTTAATTGTTTTGCTTTTATTGTGGCGGCTGACGCATCTGCGCTGTAGCCTGTTGCGCTGCAGAACGGCATCATGCCTGTGCGTGCAACCACATTGCAAATATACAATAAGAAAATGAGAAACTGCCTAAAATGAAAGGATAATATTTCTTAATACTTGTCAGTGCTGCTGCCTCAGATGTGGCGTGGCGGAGCTGTCCGTAGCCGTTATATGTGCCGTTTGGCTCTATTTGTCAGGATAAGTCTTGTCGTTACGGATAACTTTTGTTACCTTTACGGCCGATTAACAAACTAATTGAAATGAACAAATTTTTTTTATTGTCTCTTGCTTTTATGGCGTGCATGGCGCCTGAGGCTTCGTGTCAGACTGTATTGAACGACAACACTGCCGTTAAGAGCGGATATGTGCGCCATCCGTGGGCAGGCAAAAGGGTGGGGTATATCGGCGACTCGATTACCGACCCGAAGAACAACAGCAATGATATCAGACAGAAATACTGGGCATATCTGCAGCAGTGGCTCGGCATAACGCCTTATGTCTACGGCATAAGCGGCCGCCAGTGGGACGACGTTCCGCGTCAGGCAGAGAAGCTCAGCAAGGAACATGGCAATGAGGTTGACGCCGTAGTGGTGTTCATGGGTACAAACGACTTTAACGCCGGAGTGCCCGTCGGTGAGTGGTATGTTGAAACTGAAGACACCGTTACTGCTGCCGTGCATGGCAAGAAACAGGTGTATAAACGCAAAAAACGTACTCCGGTGATGACCGGCGACACCTTTAAGGGCCGCATAAACATAGGCATAAGCAAGCTGAAGACGCTCTTCCCCGACAAGCAGATTGTGCTGCTGACACCCCTGCACAGGGCTTACGCCACATTCGGCGACACCAACATACAGCCCGACGAGAGCTGGCAGAACATCTGCGGAGAGTATTTCGACGCTTATGTTGAGGCTGTAAAGGAAGCCGGAAACGTGTGGGGCGTGCCTGTGATTGACCTCAATTCGGTCAGCGGACTTAACCCGATGGTTGAGGCTCAGCTGCCTTATTTCCACGACAAGGCCACCGACCGCCTGCATCCTTCAACCGAAGGGCAGGAGCGCATGGCGGCAACGCTGATGTATCAGTTGCTTGCTCTTCCTGTCAAATAGCATCTCTTCTGCTGTGTCGGCATACCGTTGTTGTTATACTGCCAGCAGTAAAATGACAAGTAAAAATATGTTAACGCAAGCGCTTTTGCGTTAACATATTTATCTCACTTTTTGCAATCTTACGGCCGAAATGCCGTTTCCGTATGAAAAACTCGCATTTTTTCGATTGTTTTAGTATGTTGTTGATAATCAAGGGTTTATGTCTGATTGAGATTTAAAAGTTCTTTTTCTGTATCCCGTAAATACTCCTGAAAGGCCATAAATCATTGCTTTTTGCACTTAAAACAACTGTTTTTTGTCATGCAAAAGGCAATGTTTTGTGCTCCAATATACAGCATTTCGCATCCTGAAAGCATAGCTTTTGCATCCTGTTTACATGTTTCTTGCCTTGCAGAGGCTTCGTTTGCATGATAAAACTACATATCTGCGCTGACGTTATTCCTATAATGCCTGCTTCCGGCGTGTTAAAATCTCGCTGCCTAAAACTTCTGTATTGGTAAATAAAGTTAATTTATCAGTGCCCAATGCGTAATCTTCGACAATAATCAGGTTTTAGTTTTTGAAAGTTAAACGGCAAAAAACATTAAATCGTTTTGTCAGCTACGATTAATTAGTTACCTTTGTAGAAATATAGGAAACATCGGCGGCAGACGCCGCAGCAGGGGCACAAAGCATGCATCATGCAGCCCTGTGGACGTTGATGCCGTGTTGTATTAAGAATAAAAACTTTGTTGATTATGAGAAAAACCGCTTTCCTTTTACTTACGGCTTTTATGCTGGTGCCTGCTGCAATGTTTGGCGACAGCTATTCGAAATTATGGAAACAGGTAGACGAGGCAGCCAATAAGGACCTGCCGAAGACACAGATACAACTGCTGCAGACCATTGCCGACAAGGCTGAGGCCGGCGGCGACTATGGCCATCTGCTTAAGGCAGAGACGTGCATGGCGTCGGTTTGGTATTCTATCTCGCCCGACTCGCTTCCTTCAAGGCTTGCCCGGCTTGAAGACAAGGCCGAAGCATGCAGCAAGTCAGACGGCGCTTTGTCGGCTGTCTATTATGCGGCGCTGGGCAAGATATACAGTTCTTACCGCAATTTTAGTCCGTATGCCGCTGTCGGAATAGACAATTCGGCCAAGGCTGCCGAGTTTTTCCGCAAGTCGCTGGCCGACCCTGCGTTGCTCGCATCAAAGAAGGCACTCTGCTATGAGCCGTTTGTCGTAAAGGGACGCGACGGCAAATACTTCAACGACGACCTTCTGAGTCTTATCGGATATACGGCAGAAGACTATGCCACGATGCACTCTTATTATGCAACCACGCAGAACCGCACAGCCACGTTGCTGACGGCTCTGGCTATGGTCAGGCAGAACAATCAGCGCAACGGCGGCATCTATTTCCGCGAATTAAAGAAGTCGCGCTATGCCGTGTCGCTCGATTCGCTCATAAACATATATTCTGATCTCAATGCTTGTGGCGAAGTGGCCGTTGAACGCTATAATTTTATGCAGAACTGCAATGACGTTAATGCCGACGACCTGGTGGCTTACATCAATAACGCCGTTAACCGCTGGGGCGAATGGCCGCGTATGAACGTGCTGCGCAACGAACTTAAAAGGCTGACCAATCCGCAGTTTGTAATCAGTCTCACCAATAATGTGGTGTTGCCTTACAAGCGCAACGTCATAAAAATGAATCTGCGTAATGTCAGTGAGATTAAGGTTAAGGTGGCGCGTCTGGCCGTTGACGGCGACACAGAGCTTAATCCTTCGCAGGATGACGGATATAAGGAACTTCGCAAGAAGATTGTTCCGCTGACAGAGAACGTGCAGACGAAGCGCTATCCCGGTCAGCCTGAATACAAGATAATCAAAGACTCAATCGTGCTTGCCGGCATGCCGGTAGGCGTTTATATGGTTGAAGTTTCTTCAGACAATAAGAATCTTGAGCCGCAGAGGCGCCTGCTGTATGTAACAGACATGTTCGTGGTGCATCATCAGCTGCCCGGCAACAAACTGCGCCTTGCAGCTCTTAGTGCCACAACCGGCCAGCCTATGCCCGGCGCAACCATCGTCGTGCAGACAAACGGCAAGAAGACGCATACTCTTACATGCAATGATAAGGGCGAAGCCGTGTTCAGTATGGGTGGCGACGGCATCAGAATGCTGCGCGCTTACACAGAGAGAGACAAGGCGGCGCCTATGCTTGGCACATGGAGCAGCTTCTCTTATTATGCCCAGAAGGGCGACCGCGACGTGCTGAACATCTTTACCGACCGTAAGATTTACCGTCCGGGACAGACTGTTCATGTGGCAGCCGTGGCATATAACACTCAGAAAGGCATGGAAAGCAAGGTCGTTGCAGGCAAGTCATTCAAGCTCACCATGAGAGACGCTAACTATAAGGTGGTGAGCGAGGCCACTGTAACCACCGACGAATATGGTACGGCCAGCACCGACTTTGCGCTGCCTTCGGGCGGACTTACGGGCCGCTACACCATACAGGGCGACTTCGGCATCAATGCTTCTGTAAACATCACGGTGGAAGAATACAAACGTCCTACATTCCAGGTAGAGTTCCCCAAAATCAACCAGAGATATCAGAGCGGCGACACGCTTGTTGTTACGGCTCATGCTAAGACCTATGCCGGCGTGCCGGTTCAGGGCGCAAAGGTCAGCTACACGGTTAAGCGCAGCCAGTCGCTGTGGTGGCGCTATTATGCATCGGCTTACACTAACGGTTCCGGAACCGACGTGCTCGTAAAGGGCGAGGCCGTTACCGATGCTGACGGAGCTTTCAAGATAGAGATGCCTATGGTGCTCCCCGCATGGGCAGATACCGACGGCGGCATTGACGAACGCACGTTCAACAGCATTGCACGCTTCTATACAATAACCGCTGATGCCGAAGTTACCGACCAGGCAGGCGAGACTCGCAGCGGACAGCTGGCATTGCCTTTGGGCAATAAGCCCGCCGCACTGAGCACCACTTTGCCCGGACGCATACTCCGCGACAGTCTGAAGACAATAAAGTTTGTATACAAGAATATGGCCGGTGTTGACATCGACGACAACGTTAGATATTACATCGATGGTTCGTTCAATGCCTTCAAGGCGAGAACCAACCGCGACGAGAGCATCACATGGAACACGGCGTCGCAGCTAAAGTCTGGCCGTCACAAGCTCGTGGCTATCTGCGGCACAGACACGCTGAAGCAGGATTTCGTCGTGTTCAGCCTCGACGACACTAAGCCTTGCGTTGAAACACACGACTGGTTCTATCTTTCAGACACCAAGTTCCCGTCAGACGGCAGTCCGGTTTATTTGCAGGTAGGCTCGTCTGATGCCGACACACATATCCTTTACACCGTCATTTCAGGCGATAAGGTAATTGCCGACGGCGCAACAGACCTTAGCAACCAGCTGTCAACACGCACTCTGACATATAAGGAAGAGTATGGCGACGGCCTGAAGATAAACCTCGTATGGGTGAAGGACGGCAAGGACTATAATCACAGCGTTTATATAACACGTCCTGTTCCCGACAGAAGACTGATGCTGAAGTGGACCACTTTCCGCGACAGACTCACTCCGGGACAGAGCGAAGAGTGGACGCTCAACATAACAAGACCCGACGGCACTGCTGCCAAGGCACAGCTCATGGCTACGCTTTATGACAGCTCGCTCAACCAGATAACTCCGTTCAGCTGGTGGTTCTACAATGACATGGCCATCAGTGAGCCTTACACTCAGTGGCGTTCTGTATATCAGAATGGTCTGCACTTCTCAAGTGCGGCCGACATCAAGCTGCTCGATGTGGACGACTTCGATATGAACAGGTTTGACATTGATAATTTCTTCGTGTCGAATATAATGTTGAGAGGCTATGGGGTTAATGGCGGTCTGAGACTAAGTCTTGCCGGCAGCGCAGTTAAGAAGCAGGCTGTGGCTTCCGATTCAGCCATGTCGGCAGGCGAGAGCGAATCTGCTTCGGTTAAGAGCAAGGAAGAACTTGCAGAGCCTCCTGTAACAGCCGACAACGGTTCTGCTCAGGGCCGTTCTGCAGACAACGTTCAGTTGCGCGAGAACCTTAACGAGACGGCGTTCTTCTATCCCGCACTTCAGTCAGACGACAAAGGCAACGTGAGCGTTAAGTTTACTCTGCCCGAAAGCATAACAACATGGAAGTTTATGGGACTTGCTCACGACAAGGACGTAAACTTCGGACTTATCGAGAGCGAAACCGTTGCGCGCAAGACCGTTATGGTGCAGCCCAACATGCCGCGCTTTGTACGTGTAGGCGACCGTGCTTCGATAGCAGCAAGAATATTAAACACTTCAGAGAAGAGTGCAGAGGGTACGGCTGTTATGCAGCTCGTAGATCCTGAGACAGACAAAACGGTGTTTGAGCAGAAAAAGTCGTTCAAGGTTGCTGCCGGACAGACAACAGCCGTATCGTTCGAATATTGCCCTGACGCCAACAGTTCAATGCTTGTGTGCAAGATATTTGCAAACGGACGCAACTTCAGCGACGGCGAGCAGCACTATCTTCCGGTACTGGCAGACGAGGAACTTGTAACCAATACGGTGCCGTTCACACAGACGCAGCCTGGCCAGAAGACGATAGACCTTGGCAACCTGTTCGCTAAGGGCGGCAGAAACAACAAGCTGACTGTTGAATACACCAACAATCCTGCATGGCTCGTGCTTCAGGCTTTGCCTTACATAGGCACCGCCAGCGACAACAACGCCATAAGTCTTGCCACGGCATATTATGCCAACAGCATAAGCAACTACATCCTGAAGAACGCTCCGCAGGCTAAGACAACGTTCGAACAGTGGAAGCGTGAGGCAGAACAGACAAGTCTGTTGAGCAGTCTGGAGAAGAATCAGGAACTTAAGGACATTGTGCTCAACGAGACGCCTTGGGTGGCAGATGCCGACAATGAGGCTGAGCAGAAACGACTCCTTGCCAACTATTTCGACAGCTCTTCGCTCAACAACAACATTAGCTTGATGCTCGGCAAACTGCAAAAGCTGCAGAATCAGGCCGACGGCTCTTGGTCGTGGTGGCAGGGAATGCCTTACGGCTCGCCGTCGCTGACGGCAAGCATTGCTGAGCTGCTTACCCGTCTGAACACAATGATAGGCGTTCAGAACGAGACAAAAGGCATGCTCGACAAGGCAATGACTTATCTCGGACGCGTCGTTGTGGATGAAGTTGAGAAGATAAAGGAGGCCGAAAAGAAAGGCAACGCATACGGAATACGCGACTACTCGGCACTGCAGTATCTGTATATCTGCGCCCTTGGCGACAGACAACTTACGTCGGCAGAACGTTCTGCGGCAGACTATCTGCTCGGATATCTTAAGACAAAGAACACTTCACTTAACCTTTACGGCAAGGCCCTCATGGCTGTTGTATTGTCAAAGAACGGCGAGAGCAAGCTCGCAGGTGAATACCTGAAGAGTCTTGAGGAATATTCGGTTAAGACAGAGACTATGGGCCGTTATTACGACTCGCCGCGCGCAGGCTACAACTGGTTTGATTACCGCATACCTACACAGGTTGCAGCAATAGAGGCGATGAAGCTTGTTGACGCCAATGGCTATTCGGCAGAAATCGACGAGATGAGACAATGGCTGCTGCAGCAGAAGAGAGTGCAGGGCTGGAACACACCGGTCAACAGCGCAAATGCCGTTTATGCTTTCTTAAGCGACAACATGTCGGTGCTCAGCAAGGGCGAGAAGGCAGAGATAACGCTCGACGGCAAGAAGCTCGACATGTCGCCTGCTACCGCAGGTCTGGGTTACGTCAAGTCGGCAACAAGCGTTGCCAACCCCGGCAAGCTGACCGTAAGCAAGACATCTGAAGGCACATCATGGGGCGCCGTTTATGCTCAGTCAGTATGCAAGGTTTCTGATATAGACGCCGCTTCATCGGGCTTCAAGGTTACAAGAGAAATACTTTCTGCCGACGGCACTACGCCCGCAAGTCTGAAAGTAGGCTCACGCATCAAGGTGCGCATAACCATAGTAGCCGACCGCGATTACGACTTTGTTCAGGTGAGCGACAAGCGTGCCGCCTGCATGGAGCCGCTCAGACAGCTCAGCGGATACGCCGGCGGATATTACTGCACGCCGAAAGACAATGTTACGAACTATTATTTCGACCGTTTCAGCAAGGGAACGCACGTTATAGAGACAGAATATTATGTTGACCGTGAAGGCACTTACGAGACAGGTACATGCACCGTGCAGTGTGCTTACTCGCCTGAATATTCAGGACGCGCAGTGTCTAAGGTTATTGTTATTGAATGATTGAAAGAGAATTGAATTATGAAAAGAAAAATAATACTGACAGCCCTGGTTGCCGCCTTTGCCTTCGACATGGCGGCACAGCGCATATCTGCCAAGCACGAGGTTATCGACTGCGGAAGCGTTCTTTATGAACAGCCCGTCACGGCGAAGTTTGAATTGCGCAACAAGGGCAACGAACTGATAATCGACACAGTTAGGACGAGTTGCGGATGTGCCATTGCGAGCTATCCGCGCGGCAGCATCATGAAGGGCGACAACTTTACGGTTGAGGTTACTTATGATGCACGTCAGCTCGGACATTTTGAAAAGGAAGTGGCCGTTTACAGCAATGCATCCGACAAGCCCTTCTATCTGAAGATGAAGGGAGTGGTGGTTGACAAGCTTATCGACTTCACCGGAAAATATGACTACACTATCGGCAGCGTGAGGACAGACAACAACAACATCGAGTTTGATGATGTCAACGTGGGCGACATGCCTATACAGAAGATACACATCATCAACAGCGGATCTGAGAGCGCCAGTCCGGTTGTGATGCACCTGCCTGATTACCTTACGGCGTCAGTGTCGCCTACAACCATTGCTCCTGGACACACCGGCGTGGCAACGATAACGCTCAACTCGCTGAAGCTGCGTGATTACGGACTTACGCAGTCGTCGGTATATCTTGGAATGTATCCCGGCGACAAGGTCAGCGCCGACAAGGAAATATCGGTTTCGGCCGTTCTGCTCCCCGGATTCAGAAACATGTCGGAGACACAGAAGCACAATGCGCCGGTGATAAAGCTGTCGTCAGAGACTCTCGACCTCGGCACGTTCGGCGACAAGGACGATAAGAGCGGAACGATAATCATTGAAAATAACGGAAAGAGCAGGCTCGACATACGTTCAATGCAGATGTTCACAACAGGTCTGAAGGTGAAGCTGAACAAGTCGAAGCTGCGTCCGGGCGAATCGGCAAAACTGAAGATCACGGCTTACAAGAAGCAGCTGAAGAGCGCAAGGAGCAAGCCGCGTGTGCTGATGATAACCAACGACCCGGCAAAACCAAAGGTTGTTATACATGTAAAAGTGAAATAATATTGTTATGGAACATCCAGAAAACAGCAGTGAGTATAAGGGGCTTACGGTTAATTCCGGAGTAGAGCAGCCTTCAACAGTGAATCCCTATCTTAACCGCGCACGCTACAGGCGCCGTGAGTATACAGTGGGCGAGATGGTGGAAGGCATCCTTAAAGGCAACGTTACGGTGCTAAGCCAGGCCGTTACGCTGATAGAGAGTGTTAATCCCGACCACCAGCAGAAGGCTCAGGAGGTTATCGAGAAGTGCCTGCCCTACAGCGGCAAGTCGCTGCGCATAGGCATCAGCGGTGTGCCGGGTGCCGGAAAGAGTACCTCTATCGACCAGTTTGGCGTGCATGTGCTCGACCGTTTTGGTGGCAAGCTGGCCGTCCTGGCCATCGACCCCAGTTCTGAACGCTCCAAGGGAAGTATTCTTGGCGACAAGACCCGTATGGAAAAACTCTCTTTGCGTGAAGAAGCCTTCATACGTCCCAGTCCTACGGCAGGCTCGCTGGGAGGCGTGGCGCGCAAGACCCGCGAGACAATCATACTGTGTGAGGCTGCCGGATACGACAAGATATTTGTCGAGACGGTGGGCGTAGGGCAGAGCGAGACGGCATGTCACTCTATGGTTGACTTCTTCCTGCTCATTCAGCTGGCCGGCACGGGCGACGAGCTTCAGGGCATAAAGCGAGGCATCATGGAGATAGCCGACGGCATAGTTATCAACAAGTGCGACGGTAACAACGTGGATAAGTGCCACATTGCCGCCACCAACTTCCGCAACGCCCTGCATTTCTTCCCGCCGTCAGACAGCGGCTGGCAGCCCAAGGTGCTCTGCTACAGCGGCTTCTACGGCACAGGCGTAAAGGAAGTGTGGGACATGGTTTATCAGTATGTCGACTTTGTTAAGCACAACGGCTACTTCAATTACCGCCGTAACGAGCAGAGCAAATATTGGATGTATGAAACCATAAACGAGCATCTGCGCGGCAGCTTCTATAACAATCCGCTCATACAGCAGAAACTGAAGGCGTCAGAAGACTCGGTGCTGGCCGGAACAAAGACGAGCTTCGTGGCAGCAAAAGAACTGCTCGACACATATTTCGGCACAGAAAGACCGTAAGGCTTATGCCGGGACAGGCAAATATAGAGCTATAGGAATATATTATTACGGTCAGAATGCCTGTTTGTTTTTATTCATGACCGGCTCAGTCCGGTCATGAATTATCCCAAATCGTTATTATGATTAGGCTCTGATTTTTGCTTTATATTGAGCTGATCTACGTTAATTGTTTTGCTGGTATAGCGGACTATGTCAAGAAAAATCTAACGGAAATTTGCCGATAGAAACAAAAAGACAGGCTGAAAGCATGAATGCACAAGACAGATAATGCTATGTGCGCTCTAATGACGGTTTGGGATTATTTTATAAGAAACATCAAGAAGATGGTACAGATAGAAATCGATGACGGCAGCGGATTCTGCTTCGGGGTTACCACTGCCATAAGAAAGGCCGAAGAAGAGCTTGCGGCCGGAAAGACATTATACTGCCTGGGCGACATTGTGCACAACGGAATGGAGTGTGAACGCCTGCGCAGCATGGGACTTATAACCATTAACCACGACGAGCTGAAGGCTCTTCACGACGTGAAGGTGCTGCTGCGTGCCCACGGCGAACCGCCCGAGACTTACGAGATAGCGCGCCGCAACAACATAGAGATAATAGACGCCACATGCCCCGTGGTGCTGCAGCTGCAGCGGCGCATCAAGCGCGAATACGACTCTAATCCGGATGCGCAGATCGTAATATTTGGCAAGCCGGGCCATGCCGAGGTGCTCGGACTTGTAGGACAGACCAACAGCAAGGCCATCGTCATAGCCGGAATAGACGATGCCAAGGCGCTCGACTTCAACCGCGACATATATCTATATTCGCAGACAACGAAGTCGCTAGACGAGTTTCACCGCATAATCGACTATATCCAGGAGCACATCTCGCCTGAAGCCACGTTCAGGAGCTTCGACACGATATGCCGTCAGGTGGCCAACCGCATGCCAAACATCAGTTCGTTTGCCAAGCGCCACGACCTCATTCTCTTTGTCTGCGGCCGCAAGAGCAGCAACGGCAAGGTGCTCTTCAACGAGTGCAGGAGCGTCAATCCCAACAGTCATCTTATTGAAGGCCCCGACGAGATTAAGCGCGAATGGATTGAAGGCATCGACACGATAGGCATTTGCGGAGCTACGAGTACGCCCAAATGGCTAATGGAGAGGTGTCGCGACAGAATAATTAACGGCATTTAGCAGTGCCGGTAAAAACGGAAATGCCCGGCAGTCGTCATTCTGTTTATCATAATGGCGGCTGAAACAGAATCTATTTTTGTTAAAAACTCATCACTCGTCACATTCTGTTTCAATACGTTGAATGTCAGAATGTTACAATGTGATGAGTTGATGCTGCAACTCATCACATCCTGCTTTCATCCAGGTTGAGCAGGTTTAATGGAAATAAAAACAGTATATGAATATAAATATGAAAGATTTTGTAAAAAATGATATTGCATATTTACCGGGAGCATTTTTGTCATTATGGCTAGTATGCACATTTCCTGTAAAAATGACGGCTCAAACTTCAGACAGCATACGCACAAAAGAAATTGACGAAGTGGTGGTCAAGGCCAAGATGCAGCACACCAATGCCATGTCGTCAACATACATTCCGACGATGAAGCAGAGGCAGTCAGCGCAAAATGCGATAGACCTTCTACAACAGCTCGCACTGCCTCAGATCAATATTAATCTGATGGACAATGCCGTAACTACCACAAGCGGGCAGAGTGTGGCTATATATATCAACTATATTCCGGCGTCGGCCGAAGAGATGGAAGGCATCTTGACTTCAGATGTACGCAGAGTTGAATATCTTGACTTTCCCGCAGATCCGCGTTTTCAGGGAAGTGAGCATGTCGTTAATTTCATAGTGCAGAAATATGAATACGGAGGTTATACCAAGGCCACTCTGAATGAAAATTTCCTTACCGGCAGGCTTTCAAACCGGGCTTCGGTATATTCAAAGTTTGTGTATAAACGCATGACATACGATTTATATGCCGGTACCTCCAACCACGACATTAATCATTACGGCAATTCTGTTGAGGGTATTTACAGTATTGAGGATGAAAATGGTCAGCCTTTTCAGACAACAAGAAACGAGGCGTTGGACTATTCACGTTTCAAGTATAACCAGTATCCTGTTTCTTTCCGTGCTGTTTACGATACCGACAAAATGCAGATAGCCAACACCATAGGCTTTAATTTTGACCAGTCGGCGATGGCCCGGACCGGCGGAACATTGTCGTTTGTTCCTCAGAATAATGCCGACTATTCTTATTTGAAGAACGAACCCTACGTGAGCCGTTATTTCGTATGGTCGGGAAATTATTATTTTATCCTGCCACACAGCTTTCATGTCAGCGTGTCTCCCGGCATAAATTACGGCCATACCAATTATTCATACAACTATCAGGCATCGTTGCCGGGCAGTGAGGCCATAGCGAACAATTCAAAAGAAGACGTATGGCAGTTTCGCGGCAGTGCAACGCTTTTCAAGAAATTTACCGACAGCCATACGGCTTTCTTCCGAGCCTGGTTTGGCTCCACGTCCAATCAGGTAAGCTATTTCGGCACATCTCCTTATGACAATGATTTTTCTGATACCTATTCAGGTGCTGCCATCGGCTATAAGTTTCTGAATAAGGTGTGGAATATAAGTGCCGACGCTGCCTTTCAGTGGGAAAGGAATAAAATAAACGACCTTTCTGTTGCTGAAATTTATCCGTTGATCAATCTGTCAGTAGGCTTCTCTCCCTCGCGTAAACACTCGTTCCGCACATATTTTCATTTCGGCGCAAACTATCCGGGCGCAAGCGAAAAGACACCTAATGTGCTTCAGCAAAACGAGCTGATGTATTATACCGGAAATCCCAATCTCGGACTTTCTAGGCAGGTTACATTCAATCTCTCGTACAACTGGATGCCGGTCAATGCTTTTTCGGCTTCGGCGTTTGTGCAGTATTTCGGCGAGTTCAATCTTTATGTGCCTGTTTATAAGCCATATAACGGCGGCACGGCCCTGCTGAGAACCTTTGAAACAGATTGCAACTATAACCGTACACAGATAGGCATGTCGTTTAATTATAAACTGCTTAACGGCAACCTTCAGTTGGCAGCCTCTCCTTCTGTGTCGTTATATCGCATGTCAGGACTATTCGACATCAGGCGTTCGCCGTTTTATTGCAGTGCCTCTGCAACATATTATCTTGGCAACTTCTATTTTCAGGCATCTTATCAGACAAAGAACCTCACTGTGCAGGGAAACCGGGGCGTGATATACGAAGACCGTGATTTTTATCAAATGCTTGCCGGATGGAGCCGTTCGGGTTGGAATATACGTGTCAGTGCGATGAATATGTTTCGCAACGATTGGTTGTGCTCAACCAGCAAACTGATGACTCCTCTCTATTCAGAGACGCAGTTCGTTAATGGCAACAATTTTCACCGGCGTCTAAACCTGTCTGTTACATATACGTTTGGATATGGCAAGAAGGTAAACCGTGGAAATGAGGTGGGCGAGCAATATGGAGCAGCATCTGCTATCATGAAATAATGTGCATACATTGTGAAGATGGAGCTATCCGTAGGTAAATCTGCTCGCATATATGTTACAAGCACAAATTTTACGTGAAATTACAGCCGTGTGATGAGTTTAAACCGCAACTCATCACACTCTAAAATGTTGTTTTTCAGAAAGTTAAGACCTGATGTGACGAGTGATGAGTTTCTGATAAAATTATTTTTAGTTTGATCTTTCGCAATATCCTTTTGCAAAAGGTATCCTTTTATGCTGCAAAAGGACACATATTGCATTGTAAAAGATGCCCTTTTGCATCGCAATATGTGGCATATTATATTTAGGTATAAGTTACTTGCCCTTATGCTTCATCTTCAGCGCAATCTCCCTTGCCATGTGCTTTATGGCGTCTGCCGGATGATATAAGAGCATGCGCGGACCGGCATAGCGCATCACTTGGCGTATCTGCTCGCGCTTTTCGGGCTTGTAGCAGTGCACCTTGCACAGGCGGCATGTCGGCTTGTTGTCCTGAAACGGACAACGGGCAAGGCGCGACGAGGCATATTCAAGCAGTTCGCGGCATTGAGAACACAGCTCCCTGTTGCCCTCCTTATGGCGGCAATACAGGCGTATCATCAGTTCCACGGTGTGCAGCTCGTGGGCTGTTCGAGGGGTGAGTGGCATTGTTGGGGGATGGGGATTATGGGAGTAGTGGGAGTAATCGTAGTAATGGGACAAATGGAATAATTATGGCGGCGGCACAACTGTGAGCCGCCGCCATGATGCTTCTGTGTATATTCCTTTTTTGGTGTTATCTTATCTTTATCTCGCAGTTGTCAAGGCTGTCAATTATTGCCAGCGACTCAACTCTCACGCCGGCGTTGCGCAGATATTCGCCGCCGTGCTGAAAGGCTTTTTCTATGATGAAACCCATGCCTGCAAGCGTGGCTCCGGCTTGGTTTACGAGGTCTATTATGCCTTTGGCGGCGTTGCCGTTGGCCAGAAAGTCGTCAATGAACAATACGTGGTCGCCTTTGCGCAGAAAGTCCTTGCTCACGCAGATGTCATAGTTGCGGTTCTTGGTGAACGAGTAGACCGTCGTGGTGAGCATGTTTTCCATCGTTACCGGCTTTTTCTTCTTGGCAAACACCACCGGCAGCTCAAGCAGATAGCCCGTCATTATGGCCGGAGCTATGCCGCTGGCTTCAATGGTTATAATCTTGTTGATGTCGGTAGAGGCAAACCTTCTGACAAACTCCACTGCTATAGACTTCATCAGGATAGGGTCCATCTGATGGTTGATAAAGCTGTCAACCTTCAGGATGCCGCCCTCAAAACATTTTCCGTCGCGCATTATGCGCTCTTTCAGTAGCTTCATGTCCCCTTGCTGTAGTTATTTGTCAGGCTGTTGCCTCGTTAAACTTCTGCATCAGCCATGCCTTCTGTTCGGCTATGGTCATGTTGCTGTTGTCCAGCTCTATGGCATCGTCGGCCTTGCGCAGCGGCGACACCTCGCGGTGAGAGTCGATATAGTCGCGCTCCTTCACGTTCTTCAGTATGTCGTCAAAGTCGGCCGGCATGCCTTTGGCCTTCAGTTCGTCGTAGCGTCTCTGCGCCCTCACTTCGGCCGATGCAGTTACGAATATCTTGAGTTCGGCGTCGGGGAATACCACGGTGCCTATGTCTCTTCCGTCCATTATTATGCCTTTCTCCTTGCCCATGGCCTGCTGCCGGGCAACGAGGGCCTTTCTTACAAACGGCAGTGCGGCTATAGGGCTTACGCGGGCAGACACCTCCATTGTGCGTATGTCTTTCTCAACAAGTTCGCCGTTGAGGTAAGTGTCCGGCCGGCCGGTCTCGCTGTTCAGCCTGAACGAAATGTTTATCTCGCCCATCTTCTGTTCGAGTTCGCCGGTTTTGATGCTTCCGTCGGCGTTAAACAGGCCGTTGCGCATGGCATAGAGCGTGACAGAGCGGTACATTGCGCCCGTGTCGACATAGATATATCCCACCTCACGTGCCAGGTCTTTGGCCATAGTGCTTTTGCCGCATGACGAATAACCGTCGATGGCTATTGTTATTTTCTTCATGTCTTGTTTATTTTGTTCTTGATATTTTTTCTTTTATTGATGTCTGCCGCATGCAGTCTCTGTGCGGCCCTTTACAGCGAATAGCTGACGTTTACGAGCAGCGAGTTTGACGACACGTGATATTTGCCGTAGCCCAGCTGCAGCTTGAAGCGCTCGAGCTGCAGGCCCGCTCCGAACGACCATCCCGCTCCGTGGCTGCTCTCGTCGTCGGTGCCGCTGCCTATCGTCATCTCGTCGGCACGCCTGAAGTTATATCCGGCAGCCAGGTATATCTGCTGCGACAGGATGATGTCGGCGCCAATCACGAGGTGATTTATCAGTCCATAGTCCCAGTCGGTAAGTCCAACCAGCGTTGCCGACAGCCTGAACGGCAGCGACGCAAATCTTTTGCTAACTCCTGCCTGCAGGTCGAACGGCATCTTCTCGTACTCCTCGTCATAGGCCTTTATCTGTCCGCCCAGGTTCTTTGCCACGAGCGACACCGACCATTCGCGGTCTGGGTCATAATAGTTGAGTCCGAGGTCTATGCCCACGGCCAGCGAGCTGTAGTCGCCGATGTAAGAATTTATGAATTTAGCCGTTATGCCGCCCACCAGTTTGTCGGTCAGTATATAGCTGAACACTCCGCTTATGGCAATGTCCTTGGCCGAAAACTCGCCTTTTATGACGTTGTTCTCGTCAGTCTCCTTCATCTTTCCGTAGTCCATATACTGAGCCATGACGGCCACGGAGGCCTTGTCCTTTATGATGCGGTTGAACGATGCACTGGCTGTGGTTGCCCCCGCCATGTAGGTCATGAAGTTGAGGTTAATGCTTTTGTCGCTCACCGATGCAAGCAGTGCAGGGTTGCTGAACATCAGCGAAGGGTCGTCTTCTATTATGGTGATGTTTTCGCCGCCGAGAGCTGCAGCGTGGGCACTTACCGGAATACGCAGAAAGTTGTATCCGGTCTGGCTGTCCTGCGCGCCGGCAGTAACGGCAAAAAGCGTCAGCAAAAACAAAAAAACGGTTTTTTTCATCGATTTCTGTTATTTTTACGGCAAAGATACACCTTTTTTCAAATATCTACGTTACTTTTGTAGAGTGAAAATAAGGTGTCATGCACATTTGTTCTTGATAATAACGCCAAAAAAGTCAGATTAGTATGTGCAGGCCCTAAGGTATTAATCATCATTGGTCAGGTGGAACTTAAGAAATCATATAAGGCCGACTTGGAACATCAGCGCGCATCAGGCTTCTTGTTAGGTCTGATAGTAGTGCTGTCGCTGTTTCTGGTTTGCCTTGAATTTACCACGTCAAGCCCGTCGACTGACGTAGCTGACGATATTCTTGACGATGTTTCGCAAGACATTGAGATGATGCCTGTGCTGCAGCAGAAGAACATGATTGCCGCCCCTCAGGTTGCTCCCAAGGCTGCCGTGCCAGAGAAAATGAAGGTGGTGGACGAGCAGGTTGCCGACGTGGTGGAACAGCATGACGGCACAGACACCGATAATGACGCGCAGGCCGGAGCTGCCGGAAGCAGCGAGGCTGCAGAGAGCCAGACAGCGGCACTGTCGCCTGTGGCTGTTGACGAAGACGACAATCCTCTCAACTTTCAGGTTATAGAGCGCCTGCCGGAGTTTCCCGGTGGCATGGTGGAGTTTATGAAGTGGCTCACCAAGAATCTCTCATATCCTGTCATTGCACAGCAACAGAAGATACAGGGCAAGGTCCTTGTGTCGTTCATAATAAATAAAGACGGAACGATAAGCAGTCCGAAGGTGGTTAAATCGGTCAGCCCCGAGCTCGACCGCGAAGCGTTGCGCGTGATACGCATAATGCCGAAATGGAAACCGGGCGAGGACCACGGTAAGCCATGCCGCACGTACTTCTGCATTCCCGTCGTGTTTAAGTTGTAATAATTATTCTGCAATCTTAAAAACCTTTATCACTATGTTAACGGCAAACGAAATACTACAAAAGATTAACTCGTATCTTGACAACATGCCTTACGAACGTAAGCCGCAGAGCCTTTATGACCCCATTAAATATGTGCTGTCGATGGGCGGCAAGCGCATACGCCCGTCGCTGGTGCTGATGGCCTACAATTTATATAAGGATGATCCCGAGAGCATATTGTCTCAGGCCTGCGGCCTTGAGATTTATCATAACTACACGCTGCTGCACGACGACCTTATGGACAACGCTGCCATGAGGCGCGGCCACCAGACCGTACACGTAAAATGGAACGCCAATACGGCCGTGCTGTCAGGCGACAGCATGTATGTGCTGGCGTTCAAGCGCATGGCGCAGAGCGCACCCGACAAGGTGAAGCCCGTGCTCGACACTTTTATAGAGACGGCTCTGCAGGTAGGCGAGGGACAGCAGTATGACATGGACTTTGAGAAACGCACCGATGTTACTGAGGAAGAGTATATAGAGATGATACGCCTCAAGACAAGCGTGCTGCTGGCATGCGCCCTGAAGATAGGTGCCGTGCTGGCCGGAGCTTCAGAGAGTGATGCCGACAATCTGTATAAGTTTGGCGAGCAGATAGGTCTGGCCTTCCAGCTACAGGACGACTATCTCGATGTCTATGGCGACCCGAAGGTTTTCGGCAAGGCCATTGGTGGCGATATCCTGTGCAACAAAAAGACATATATGCTTATCAATGCATATAACAGAGCCGACGAGGCGCGCCGCAATGAACTTGTTAAATGGATTACGGCCACTGACTTTAATCCTGAGGAGAAGATAAAGGCCGTTACTTCGATATATAACGAACTGGGCATCGACCGCCTGGCTGAAGACAGAATAAAGTACTATTTTGAGCAAAGCCGCAAATATCTCGATCTCGTCAGTGTTGACGATGAGCGCAAGAGCGTGCTCCGTGCATACACCGATGCCATGATGGGCCGCAAGGCTTAGGCGACAGTCTGCTTTAGTTCCATTCCCCGCCATGTCTTTGTGCGGGATGATTATGCGGATGCCGGCCGGACCTGCAAGAGGCTTTGCCGGCGTGAGATTTATTTAATAATATTTTTATGTGATATAAAAGAAATGCCATACAGACGACTACCGAAGACAGACGCAGCCCGTTTGAGGGCACTGAAGACATTGCTCGACAACAACGATATCTACACCGTGCGCAACCGCTTCATAGACTGGAAAACCCTTAACCGTGCGCAGCCGGCATACGACAGGCTGCTCACAGCCTCTGAGCAGTATAAGGTGAGCTATGCAGCCCAGCTGAGAGGAGCCGGAAAGGGCGACAAGCTGCAGCGCAATGCCACGATGTATGTAAGCCATTTTGTGCAGGTGCTTTTGATGTCGGTAGAGCGCGGAGAGATTAAGAAGTCGAACCTCAAGCTGTATGGACTTGATGAGAGTACAACGTCGCTGCCCAACATTAAGACCATATCAGGTCTGATAAAGTGGGGCACGCAGGTTGTTGAAGGCGAGAAAGCCCGGATAAAGAAAGGCGGACGGCCGATATTTAACCCTACGATAGGCATGGTCAGCACTCATCTTGATATATTCAAGGAGAACAACGATCAGCAAAAGCGTCTGCAAGACCGCACCGCTCAGGCTCTTGAGGCTTTGAAGACAATACGTCCGGAGGTAGACAGCGTGCTGTTGGAACTGTGGAATCAGATAGAGGAAAACTTCAAGAATGAGCCGCCTGAGGTGAGATTTGCCGAATGCCGCAAATACGGCATAATATATTATTACCGCAGAAAAGAGGAGCATTTATATTGATTTGAAGCTTTGGTGCTATTCTGCTGAATGTTCTTTCATTGCCGTTTGCCGGCATTTTGATGCCTGCTGTTCTTTGCACTACAGCCGTAACGGACAATGATGTCTTAATTGAAAAAATGTTTGGAGAATGAATTTTATAGACACACATACACATCTCGACGGCGAAGAGTTTGATGCCGACCGTGATGAGACAATACAGAGAGCAAAGGATGCCGGTGTGAGCAAGGTGTTTATACCGGCTATCGACATGCCGTCGGTAAGCAGGGTGCTTGCCGTGTGCGACCGTTATCCCGGCTATGCCTATCCGATGATAGGACTGCATCCTGAAGAAGTAAGAGCCGACTGGCAGGATGTATTGAAAGAAATGAAGCCTGTGCTTGATGCCAACCGCGACAAGGTTATTGCTGTAGGCGAGGTGGGACTCGACTATTACTGGAGCCGTGAGTTTGAGCAGGAGCAGCTGTTGGCGTTTGAGGAGCAGGTCAGATGGTCGATAGAGTATCGGCTGCCGCTGATGATACATTGCCGGAAGGGACAGAACGAAATGGTGCGTCTGTTGCGCCGTTACGAGAAGGAACTGCCGGGAGGTGTCTTCCACTGCTTTACAGGCAACGAGAAGGAGGCTGCCGAACTGCTGTCGTTCGACAGGTTTGTACTCGGCATCGGTGGAGTGCTGACTTTCAAAAAGTCTCATTTGCCGGAGGTGTTGCCCACGGTTCCGCTCGACAGAATTGTGCTTGAAACCGACTCGCCGTACATGGCTCCGGTTCCGATGCGCGGAAAGCGTAATGAGAGTGCCTACGTGGCTTATGTGCTGAAGCGTATGGCAGAATGTTACGGAGTGAGCGAGGAACAGGTGGCTGAGGCTACAAATGCCAACGTAAAGCGCGTGTTTTCAGTGTGATAGATGCTGTTGTATAAATGCGAATGACGTTTGGCGCGTTCTTTCTTTCCGCTTATTCTCATTGGGCGTCTGAATATGTCATGCGTGGCAGTATTACATGTGAAAGCCGGTAAAAACTAAAAATATCAAAAATGCCGGCGTAAAGCTAAAAAAGATGTGATTTTATGATGAAAATAGATGGAAAAAAGATAATTTTGCATCCCGTAAACTAAATGAAGTTCAGGTAAGGAAAGGTGCTCGAGTGGCTGAAGAGGCACGCCTGGAAAGCGTGTAAACGTTAAAAGCGTTTCGGGGGTTCGAATCCCCCTCTTTCCGCTTAATGTTTTTCTAATTCATAACAGATATGAGTAATCTGATTGCAAAGATTGCAATAACAACGATCCTCGCATTTTCTATCGGCCATTCGGCGTTTGCTCAGAATGGTGAAATAACCGGGCAGATGAAGTCGAAAGCCGTGTCAACTCTTGCTGCCGATCAGCCCAAGTCGCACAAAACACAAACTCCTGCAGGGAAAGCTGTGGAAGATAACACTGCAAAAGAACAGCAAGACACTGCTGCGCAGTCAGCACCTGCCGACTCGCTAGACCTTGACATGGCTGAAGTGCCTGACTCTACGATGATGCCGGTGGAGAGTGAAGGTTTTCATAAAACACTGAAGGTAAAGTATATTGAAGGCAACGCCGGATTCATGTCGTTTGTGGCACTGGTGCTGGTGCTTGGTCTTGCGTTCTGCATTGAGCGCATAATTTATCTTACATTATCTGAGATAAACGCCAAAAAGCTTATGACCGACCTGGAGCCTCTCATTATGAAAGGCGACATTGAAGGGGCAAAGACCATCTGCCGCAACACACGCGGACCGGTGGCTTCAATCTGTTATCAGGGTCTTATGCGCATAGACGAGTCGATGGATGACGTTGAGCGCAGCATAACTTCTTATGGTTCGGTGCAGGCTGCTAACCTTGAGAAGGGATGTTCGTGGATAACGCTGTTCATAGCCATGGCTCCGTCGCTCGGATTTCTCGGTACGGTTATCGGTATGGTCATGTCGTTTGAGCAGATACAGATGGCAGGCGACATCAGTCCAACTATCGTTGCTGCCGGTATGAAGGTGGCGCTGATAACCACAATATTCGGACTTATTGCCGCCCTGATAATGCAGGTGTTCTACAATTACATACTTTCAAAGATAGAGCACATAACGAGTCAGATGGAAGAGTCGGCCATAACGCTGCTCGACATCATAATGAAATATAAACTTACACGATGATGCGCATCTCATTAAAAAGCATTAGACAACTTTCGGCAGAGCAGATATCCACACGTGTGCTGTATGTTCTGCTTGCCGTCATTGTGCTTCTGTTCGGCGCGTTCTTTCTGATAGGATACGACATTCCGTATGATGAAGATCCGACGTTTAATGCTCCTATGTTTACTGATGCCGTGCTTGTGTTTATTTATATGCTTGTGCTGGCTACGGTGGGCATTACGGCTTATGCCGTGTACAGAAGCGTCAAGGGACGCGACAAGACATCTGACACGATCAACAATATTCCGGCGGCTAAGATTGTCTGGCTTACAACAGGCCTTACGGCAGCAAGTATGTTGCTTACATTCCTGCTTGGTTCGTCAGAGCCAGTTATGGTCAACGGAGTGAAATATGCTGATGTGTTCTGGCTTAAAGCTACCGACATGTTCATCAATACGGCGTTGATATTGCTGTTTGTTGCCGTCTGCGGCGTAGTGTTCGGACTTTCGGGATACAACAGAAAAGTAAATCTGAATAAATAAAGTGCACAGTCGTACTGAATATCGCCTTATCAGACATATGCGTTAAGACAAACGGCATGACATCAAATGTGTGCAATATGGCGTACATGCACTTGCATAAAGAAGAATATAACATCGGTCAAAGAAAATGATTCTGAGGCATAACAAACGTGAAGTACCTTTGCTGAACACCACGTCAACGGCTGACATATCTTTCATCCTGTTGGTGTTTTTCCTTATCATGACGTCTATGGACGTTGATAAGGGACTGCAACGCCAGTTGCCTCCGCCTGACCGTGACAAGACAGAAGAGGTGGCTGACATAAGCAAAGGCAACATGCTCGACCTGCAACTTACGTCGTCCAACAAGCTTATTGCTGACGGCAAGCCGCTTGATGTTGCGCAGCTGCGTTCGCGTGTTATGACGTTTGTCGGCAAGACGGCCGACCGCCAGCGTCACATTATATCGGTGACGGTAGACCGCAAGACCAGTTATGACCTTTATTTCAACGTACAGAACGAGATAATGGCGGCGTATAAAACTCTCAGAAACAGATATGCACTGAAGACATACGGGCGGGAGTACGAACGCTGTACGGCCGCGCAGCGTGAAAAAGTAAGAGAATATTATCCTCAGCGTATAGCTGAGACAACGGTGGCTGAAGCCGAAGGAGGTGAGATATGACAATGTTCAGACGCAGCAGGCGCACCGTGCCGATGCTAAACACGGCTGCATTGCCCGACCTTATATTTACGGTGCTGTTCTTTTTTATCACCGTTACTCACATGCGCCAGGTAACTCTGAAGGTGAAATACAGAGTGCCGGAGGGAACAGAACTTACTAAACTTACAAAGAAATCGGCCATTACACATATTTATATCGGCAAGCCTACAAAAGAGATGAGGCCGCAGGCTGGAAACAATACGCGCATACAGATTAACGACAAGTATGCAGACATTCCTGCCGTAGTGGACTTTGTTACTGAAGAACGCCGCCGCATGTCGCCTGAAGACGCAAAAATAATGAGCGTGTCGGTCAAGGCTGACCGCGAGACAGAGATGGGAGTTATGAGCGATTTGCGTCAGGCTCTGCGTGAGGCTGGTGCCCTGCGCGTGAATTATTCAGCCGTTGAAAAAAGCAAAAAGTAATTTTTGTTATTGTAAAGATGTTATAATCTGTTATCAAGAAGTAAAATTTTGCTTTAAATCTATTGCAGAAATGATAAATTTATCATATCTTTGCACAAATTAATCGGTCAGTTGGATTTTGATAACAGCATGTTCTTGCGTCACAGATGCCGGCGTTTGCCGTGGCGGACGTATGGCATAAAAACAAAAGCACTCTTTATCCATGGCTGTATTTATGTTTGTTTTAATCTAAAACTTAGAAAATGGCGCATCACAATTTAGATTCATTAGACAAGAAAATCCTTAGGCTTATTGCTGAGGACGCTCGTATTCCTTTCCTTGAGGTGGCTCGTTCGTGCAACGTAAGCGGCGCTGCCATTCATCAGCGTATACAGAAACTCAATAGTCTCGGAGTGTTGAAAGGTTCACAATTTATAATCGACCCTGAGAAAATTGGTTACGAAACATGTGCTTATATAGGTCTGAACCTCAGGAATCCTGAAGATTTTGACAAGGCTGTTGAGGCTTTGAGAAACATACCTGAAGTCGTTGAATGTCATTATACAACGGGCGACTACGATATGTTTATTAAGATTTACGCATTCAACAATCACCATTTGCTCAACATCATTCACGACCGTCTGCAGCCGCTGGGATTGTCACGAAGCGAGACTATCATATCGTTCAATTCGGCATTCGACCGACAGTTGCCTATTGTGGACATACCGGTTGACGATGAGGACGAAGATGATGTAATCGAATAAAAATTTAAACCAAGGCGTAATTGCCTTGGTTAATTTGTTATTATGAGGAAACAAGTCTTATTTATTTTATCTTTATTCTTGGCCATTAACCTTCATGCCGAGAATAAGTTTGTTATTGAAGGAAGAGTAGCCAATGTGCCCGACGGCCTTATCGTTGAACTTCTGCGTAATGAAGACAATGTAGGAATGCTTGTGGCTTCTGACACCTTGCGGAACGGCAAGTTCCGTTTTGAGGAAGAAACTTCAGGCAACGGCACCGACTGGATGTTCCTGACGGCAAGGACGGATAACTATTACAGCATGATTTTGTATCTTTGGGTACGTCCGGGAAGTTCGATAAGAATCTCTGCCGACAATCTTCTTGTGTATACATGGAACGTTGAAAGCGATGTGCCAGAGCAGCAGACAAGGAGCAAGATACTTGCAAGTTCGCGCGATCTCTGGAACGAATATCAGATTTTAGATGGAGATTATGACTCTCTGCGCAGCAGGATAAAATCGGGCAAGTATTCCGGTGAGGAAAAGAAAAGGCAGAAAGCGAGACTCGACAGCATGAAGCAGGCGAAAAGCATGCTGCAGGACCGCATCTCAGCCGTAGAACTTGAGGCTATGGCAAAGCTTGATGTCGACCAGGCTTGGATGCTGAATTATGTTAACACGGCATACATGGTGAATATCTCCAAGAACAAGGATAATCTGGAAAAGGCTAAGGCTCTCTATGCCTATATACCTGATGTGTGGCGTGATTCTTTCTCCGGCCGTGAAGCCAAGAATGTTCTTTTCCCCCAGCATGTCGTTGAGGTAGGAGAGGAGGCTGCTGATGCCGACCTCTATGATATTGACGGAAAATTGTGGCATTTGTCTGACTTCAGGGGCAGATACGTGCTTATCGACTTCTGGAGCCGTGGCTGCGGTCCGTGCAAGATGGCCATTCCTGAGATAAAGGAAGCAGCTGACAAGTATAAGGACAGACTTGTGGCGGTAAGCATTTCGGTTGACAATGAGAAGGTGTGGAAGGAGCATTCGGCCACTGAAGGCATTACATGGATGAACCTCAGCGACAAAAATCTCAATACGGGCATTGCCGCTAAATATGGCGTTCGCGGAATACCTTCCTTCGTACTTTTGTCGCCAGACGGGAAAGTTGTCAAGAAGTGGTCGGGCTACAGTAAGGGAGTGATAGAGAAATATATATCCGAACATATCGCCACGGCTGACGTGCCTTCAGGCAAATAATGTTAGGACGGATTTAACCCAATTCGGTAATTAAGCCGCATATTACTTTATCAGTTTTGTGCATTGATGCTTTCAGCCAGTCTTTTTGTTTCTATTGGCGTCTTTTTGCCAGATTTTTCTTGACATAGCCCGCTATGCCTGTGAAAAATCTAACTAAAATCTGCTCAATATAAAGCAAAAATCCCGACCGAATCCTAATGACAGATTTGGGTTTAAATGATTATTGGGGCTTATCTTAAAATTGTCGCCAAAGAGAACCAACCGGTTGTCTTTGGCGACAAATTTTATTATCTCACATAGTCTACAAAAGCGTATCTGTAGGCATGTTTCTCGTCTATGTCGTGGTCCTCACGCTTTTCTTCTCTCCATCCGTCAAACTCAGGAAAGAATGTGTCGGCATCTTCCGGCGTGTCCTCTATCTCTGTAAGACACAACCTGTCGGCACATTTTATGGCCTGTTCGTAGATGCTTGCCCCACCTATTATATATATGTCCTCGTCGGCAGAGCAGTTGGCCAGGGCTTCGTCGAGCGATGTGTAGCAGTCGCATCCGGCGAAGTCGCGCTTGCTGCGGCTCAGGACGATGTTGCGTCTGTTGGGCAGTGCCCCTTTCGGCAGCGACTCAAAGGTCTTTCGTCCCATTATTATTGTGTGTCCTGTGGTAAGGGCCTTAAACCGTTTTAGGTCGTTTGGCAGCCAGTAAATCAGTTTGTTGTCTTTTCCTATCGCCCGGTTTTGTGCCACGGCGGCAATGATGGTTATTTGCATGAGATCTCAGTAGTTAAAGTAGTTATAGTAGTTAAAGTAGTTAAAGCCATTACCTTTGTTGCTGCATTCTGCTGTTGTTATTGTCAATATTCTTGTTGTCGGATGTTTTTCCGGTAAGACTAATGACTTTAACTACTTGGCGAACAACGTGAGCAGTAACTTCTTTAACTACTTTAACTACAGAAATTTATACACTCACCTTTCCTGCAATATGCGGCCAGGGATTATAGTTCTCGAGAGTGAAGTCTTCGTATTTGAAGTCGAAGAGGTCTTTTACGTCGGGGTTGAGCTTCATTACAGGCAGAGGGCGCGGGGTGCGCGTGAGCTGCAGGTCAACCTGTTCAAGATGGTTAAGATATATGTGCGTGTCACCGGTGGTGTGGATAAACTCGCCCGGCTTTAGTCCCGTCACCTGTGCAACCATCATCAGAAGCAGTGCGTAGGATGCAATGTTGAACGGCACGCCGAGGAATGTGTCGGCGCTACGCTGATAAAGCTGAAGACTCAGGCGGCCTTCTGCCACGTAAAACTGGAACAGACAGTGGCACGGCGGCAGGTGCATCTGCTCAATGTCGGCCACGTTCCATGCGCTTACTATTATGCGCCTTGAGTCAGGAGTGTTCTTTATCTGGTTGATGATGTTCTTTATCTGGTCTATGTGTCCGCCGTTGTGGTCGGGCCATGAGCGCCACTGATGGCCGTAGACCGGACCGAGTTCGCCGTTCTCGTCGGCCCATTCGTTCCATATCCTTACGCCGTGTTCCTGAAGATATTTAACGTTGGTGTCGCCCTTAAGGAACCACAGAAGCTCGTAAATGATAGACTTCAGATGCAGTTTCTTGGTCGTAAGAAGCGGAAAACCGTCGTCAAGATTAAAGCGCATCTGATTGCCGAAGATGCTTATGGTGCCCGTCCCCGTGCGGTCGTGCTTCATAACGCCTTCGGTCTTGATGCGTCTTAGCAGGTCGAGATATTGTTTCATCGTTGTTTATTTTGTTCTGATTATTTCATTGTATTCGTCAGGCACATGACTGCTCTTTACCTTCCATTCTGCCGGGTAAAGGTTGTTTGCCCTGTTGCCTATGTTCTTTTCGAATCCGAGCGGCACGCCGTTGAACTCTACCAGCACGTAGCCACGCGGCGTGTCGGCCGGTAAGGTTACAGCCTCTTTGCGCAGAAAGCTCATGGCCTGTGCGTAGTTGAGTTCTGCCTGTGCGAAAGTGTCTTTGTTGAGTGCCCTCGACAGGGCGAGCGCCTGTGCCGGAATGATGTCCTTGCCCTTGCTTTCGCCGATGGTTATTCCCGCCGACAATATCTTAAGCGACTTTGCAGCAGCGTCATACACGTCGCGCCACGCCTTAGGTATAGCTGCCGTGATGTTGTCAGAGGTTATAAAGTCGAATCTGTCAGGGTCCTTAATCCAGTTGCGGTTGCAGCTTGCCGCCTCTTTCTTGCTGTTGCGCTGCTTGTCTTTTTTAGCCTTCTTGTCCTTACGCGGCGTGTCGTTGGCGTCGCGTTCGCCGTTCTTGCGCATCACGGCCATGAATATTCCTTCGCCGCGAGTAAGTCCGGGCAGGAATCGGTACACAGGCTTGTCGAATCCGCTTAGCAGCGAGCCGGTTATCTTCCAGCTGTCGTCAATGTCAACGGGCAGCAGCTCTGCGCCCAGCTCTTCGGTTATATATCTTGTGTTTTCTTCGTCTTCTTTGGTGTTGAAGGTGCATGTAGAGTAAATCAGCAGGCCGCCCGGCTTCAGGCACTGCCACACGTCGCTCACAATCTCGCGCTGTAGCCGCCAGCATTTCTCCACGTTCTGCATGCTCCATTCGCTTATCGCCGTGTCGTCTTTTCTGAACATTCCCTCGCCCGAACACGGCACGTCGGTGAGAATTACGTCGAACATAAGACGGCTCTTGCCGAAGTCGCGCGGATAGTTGTTGGTAACAATCACGTCCTCATGACCGAATTTCTGCATGTTTTCTGCCAGAATCTGTGCACGCGTCCTCATCGGCTCGTTGCTTATCAGCAGGCTGCCTTCGGGCAGGGCTGCCCTCGCCACGGTCGACTTTCCGCCCGGGGCGGCACATAGGTCGAGCATGGTCAGCGGCCCGTCGGACGCATACTGCCTCATGACACGGTCGAGAAACATCGACGATGCTTCCTGAACATAATACAGTCCGGCATGGAGCAGGGGGTCGAACGTGAAATTTGGCCGTGAGTTAAGATAATATCCGCTGTCGCACCAGCCAACCTTTCCGTCAGAAAGACTTTCGGCAGGTGAGCCGCTGGCACACTTAAACGGATTGAGCCTTATGCTCACGGGTGGCTCGTCGGCCAGTCCGCGGCTTATGATGCTCCACAACTCGTTGCCTGTAAGCGCTTTAGTGTAATTTATAAAATCTTCCGGCAGTGTCATTTAAATATGCAGTGTGATTAGTGCAGGCAAAGTTACAAATAATTTTAATGTGCGCAACCAAAAAGGTGTCTTGATTTTTTTGTGCCGGCTCTTATATGCATGCCTTCGTGCGTATGTGCCGTGCCGCAACACATTTTTGTGCCATGGCGCGACTCTCTTGCGGCGCTTTGAAATGTCTGAGTTTTGCGCTGTGTAACACGTTGATATTCAATGTGTTTGCAAAAGACCGTCTTTTGTCTTCTAAAAGGTGCCCTTTTAGCGTGCAATTTGTGGCCTTTTGGAAGGTAAAAGCATACCTTTTGCAAAACTGCCGTTCACGGGCTGTTTTATTGAAGGCATTTGGTGGCGTTATTCCTGCATGACGGAAGAAATGAGATAAAAATACATTTTTTTGAAAATTTCTTGTTTTCCGTGCAACCTTTTCACCCTTTCATACGTCTAACGGATAGAACAAAAAATAAAATTAAGATATGAAAAAGTTATTTATCATTTTAGCCATGGCAGCCACGCTGGCCGCTCCTGTTCAGGCTCAGAAGTCGCTCTACAGGCACAATCCGCAGGTGGTGAACAGCCAGACGGCTGCCGACACGGGCGAGGTGGTGGCCTATTCAGACACAACGGGCGCAGCCCGCGACACAAGTGCGGCTCAGACAACAGCCTCTGACGAAGACGAGGCAGTAAGCGTAAAGCAGTTTGACGATGTGTCCGACCCGTTTACGCTCATTGCATATCTGGCCGATTTGGGCGGCCCGGGCAGCGTATTGGTGGCCATTGCCTTTGTGCTGCTGTGCATCCTGGTGGTGCTTTCGCCGTTCCTTTTTGTCGCACTCATCATCTATCTGGTGCTGAAAAACCGCAACCAGCGCTACCGTCTGGCAGAGAAGGCCATGGAGAGCGGGCGCCCTATACCCGATAATCTGCTGAAGAAAGACGACTTCAGCAATGAGGCTCTATGGAAGAAAGGCGTAAAGAACGGCTGTCTCGGCATCGGTCTTGTGGTCTGCTTCTACATCATCGGCGCCAATCCGCTCACCGGCATAGGCTGGCTCGTGTTCTTCTACGGTCTCGGTCAGTGTATCATTGCCCGCACCACAGGCCGCAGAAAGCGTACTGACGAAAGCGATTTCTTCATGGACGACATAAAAGACGAGCCGGACGGCGATAAAGAAAAGTAATATTACGGGGTAGAAGGTGAAACAGCTTAATGACATATCGTTGGTTACGAGGGTGGCCGTTTTTCACGACAAGAAGGCGTTCGACGCGCTTGTCGTGAAATACCAGGCGGCCGTCAGGAGGTTCTTCCTCAGCCAGACGCTGGGCGATGCGCAGCTCAGCGACGACCTGGCGCAGGACACCTTCATCAAGGCCTACACCAACATAGGGCGTTTCAGGGGGCTGTCAGGTTTTTCCACGTGGCTTTATCGCATAGCCTACAATGTGCTTTATGACTACAGACGGTCGCATAAGGTGACAGACGACGTAAGCTCTGTGCCGGCAGACCGCAGTGTGGCGCAGGCTGACAAGGGCCTGAGCATCGACATCTACTCGGCACTGAAACTGCTGAAAGACGACGAGAGGCTCTGTCTGACGCTGCAGATAATCGACGGACTGTCCGTCGACAAGATATCAGAGATAACCTCACTGCCGCTGGGTACGGTGAAGTCGCATCTCTCAAGGAGTAAACACAAACTTGCAAATTATTTAAAGGATAATGGATATGACAGATAACAATGACGATGTTCTGGTAAAAAAGTTCTTCAGCGAAAACCGCATTGACGTGCCCGACGATGGATTTTCAAGGCGTGTCATGCGCCGTCTGCCCGACCGCACACGGCGCATCAGCCGTCTGTGGACAGCGGTGTGTGTCGTTATAGGACTGCTGATTTTCTTCAGAAACAAGGGCTTCTCGGTTCTTGTGTCGTGCTTCGACGGCATATTCTCAGATGTCCTTGCCCGCCATGAGCAGCTCAACAATCCTCATCTGCTGTTGCCTGTGGCAATGGTGCTGATACTTTTGTGGGGCGTAGGCTTTGCCGTCCGCGAGCGGTGAGCGGCGTGCATGGCGTTTATCTGCGGCTTCATGATATGATGTTGCGCCTTGCCGGCATGGCGGATTATGTGTCCGTGCCTGCCGCCAAGGCGCATATAGCTTTATCAGATACAATAATCCCCGGAACGGCACATGCCGTTCCGGGGATTATCGTGTTACATATCTATCACGAAGCCGTCGTCTTCAGAGCCTCCGTTATCCTGTTCCTTAGCCTTTGGAGGATTCTTCAGGTTGCCGTTTTCGTCAAACATTCCGTATGTTATCCTCAGCACAATGAACTCGGTGCGGCGGTTCAGCTGGTTGCATATCTCCTGTTTGTCCTTGTCAAGTTTCTTTATAAACTCTTCTGTCAGCACGTCGCCTTCCTTCAGCCACGGATATTTCTCCGTCAGCTTCTTGCGTATTGTCTTCGGCTTCTCCTTGCCGTAGCCCACCGGCGACAGGCGGTCTTTGGCTATTCCGTGCTCTATCAGATAGTTTACCACGGCCTCGGCTCTCTTCTGCGACAGCGTCTTGTTGTATTCCGCGCTGCCCTTATAGTCGCAGTGTGCGCTCAGCTCTATGGTAACGTTGGGGTTCTCGTTCAGCAGCTTGATAAGTTCGTCGAGCGCCTTGGTCGACTCCGGACGCAGCGAATACTTGTCAAAGTCGTAGAAGATGTTGTCTATCAGCACCGGCACACGTATCGAGGCGAGCGGAAACTGCAGCACATATTCTTCTGATTCTGTCACCGGTTTCACCCTCAGTTCTTCCTTATGGTTGAGGAAGCCCTTGCATGTGGCAAGCATCATGTAGTCAACATTCGGGTTTATCACCTGTGTGAAAGAGCCGTCGCCCTTCACGTTCAGCTTCAGGTTTGTGCCGTCGCTGCCTATCATATACACCAGGGCGTCGGGCAGTTCGTAGCCGTCCATCTCGTATACCCATCCCTTCACGGTCTGTATTACCTCAGGTTTCTCAAAGCTGTATATGTGGTCCCAGCCTCTGCCGTCGCCTCTGTTCGACGAGAAGTAGCCGCGGTTATGCGGACCTTCGAAGGTCATTCCGAAGTCGTCTCCATACGAGTTGAGCGGATATCCCGGGTGTTCAAGCACAAATTTCTTTGTCCTTTTGTCCACCTTGGCTATGTATATGTCGAGTCCGCCGAGACCTTTGTGGCCGTCAGACGAGAAGTAAAGGTCGCCGTTCGGCCTGAATGTAGGGAACATCTCGTTGCCCGGCGTGTTGACAGGTTCGCCCAGATTCTCCACGCCTCCAAGCCCGTTGCTCGTAAGTCTCACTCTCCATATGTCGTATCCGCCTTTTCCTCCCGGCATGTCCGATGTGAAGTAGAGCCATTGTCCGTCGGGCGATACGGCAGGATGGGCATAGCTCGACAGCGTGTCGCGTGTTATCTCGAGGGCCGAAGCCTTGCCCCATGCTGCGTCAGAGCGGTTAGATGTTACAATGGTTGCATATCTCGGATAGTTCGGGTCGGTGGTGCATTGTGTGAGATACATCTGACTCTGGTCCGGCGTAAAGCAGCATGCGCCCTCGTCAAACTCAGTGTTGAGGCCTGAAACAATGGCTTCCGGCTTGCCCCATTTGCCCTTGTCGTCCTTCTGCGACACAAATATGTCGCCGGCTTTGGTGCCCGTTATGCCGCTAAGTTCGTCGCCTTCGGCCTCGTTTCTCGTAGAAGTGAAGTACAGTTGGTCGTATTCGTCACCGAAGAGCATGGGCGAATAGTCTGCCCGGCGCGAGTTGAACACGTCCATCTTCTTTACTATATATCTCGAGCCGGCTTCCTTTTCGGCCTGTGCTGTCTGTGCCGACAGCAGTCCGGTCTTGGCAAGTTCGTTGTCTGGAAGTGAGTCGAGCACGAGCTGAAACTCCTTTGCAGCCTCCTTATAGCTGCCGTTTTTCATCAGCACACGTGCAAAGGAAAGGTGCGTTTCTATGTCGGCCTTGTTGTATCTTATCGTGTTACGGTATGCCGCAATAGCCTTTTGTGTCGAGTTTATGCGGTCGTAGCATCCGGCAAGTTTCTTTGCCCGTTCGCCTCTTTTGTCCTTGTCTTTAGGCGAAGTCTTGTTGTATGCCGTCTTAAATTCGGCCGCAGCGTCGTAATATTCACCCAAGGCTAGATATTTCTCGCCTTTTTTCATGTAGTGATCGGCGCCGCACGACGCTGTAAGCAGCATCGTAAAGCATATTATTATGAGTGTGTAAAGCTTTTCTTTCATCACGAAACCTTAGTTGTTATATATAAAACCAATGTACAAGAGCTGTAAGGCCCTTCGTTATTATATAATAACACAAAAAGGCCTGATTTATTGTTTAAAAGGCAGTCTGAATGTGCATCCTTCTTTCCAGCGGCTGCATCCGTAGGCCGTTTTGCCTTTTATGATATGTCCCTGGCCGCATATTGGGCATGCAGAGCCTACTATCGAGTCGTCGGCCTGCATCGTCTGCTGTGCCGGTTCGGGTTTGGCTGTCTGTGCCGCATCGGCATTCTGCGTTGCGTCAGGCTGTTTTTCGGCAGTCTTTACGGTCTTGCTTTCCGGCTTCTTTCTTGGTTTCGACGCCTTCTTCTGCGTCTTTTTCTTCATGTCTTCGTCACTCATTATTGTTACGTGACGGTTGCTGTTGTCGGCCAGAACGTCGTTCACTATCGTGGTGATCTGCTCTTTCAGTTCGTTGATAAACTGTCCGGCGTCATATTTCTTGTGTTCAATGTCGCGCAGTTTCTTCTCCCATATACCCGTGAGTTCGCAGCTCTTGAGCAGTTCTTCCTTGATGGTGTCAATGAGTTCTATGCCCGTAGGAGTGGCAACTATGTTTTTCCTTTCGCGCTTGATGTAGCGTCTCTTGAACAGAGTCTCGATAATGTTGGCTCTCGAAGACGGTCTTCCGATGCCGTTCTCCTTCAAGGCGGCGCGCAACTCCTCGTCGTCGACAAACTTTCCGGCCGTTTCCATAGCCCTGAGCAGTGTTGCTTCGGTGTAATATTTGGGCGGAGTGGTCCATTTCTCGGTGAGTGTCGGCGTATGGGGGCCGCTCTCTCCCTTTGTGAATGCCGGCAATGTGCGCTCCTCGTCGGAGTTGTTTGAAGCATCGTTGTCGGCGTTTTGCGCTTCCTTGTCATACAGAACGCGCCATCCCGGGTCGTTTATCTGCTTGCCGCTGACCTTAAAGTCAACGTCCTCAACCTTGCCCATGACGGTGGTCGTAGAAAACTTGCAGTCGGGATAGAACACGCTGATGAAGCGGCGGGCTATCAGGTCGTAGACGTTACGCTCGAGGTCGGTAAGGTTAGAAGCCGGAACGCCAGTGGGGATGATGGCGTGGTGGTCGGTTACCTTAGACGAGTCGAACACCTTCTTGCTCTTTGGCAGTTTGGTGTTTGCAAGCGGAAGCGTGAAGGCTTCATAGCCCCTGAGCCCCTTGAGAGTGGCGGGACACTTGGGATAGATGTCGTCGCTGAGATACTGAGTGTCCACACGGGGATACGTGGTGAGCTTCTTCTCGTAGAGCGACTGTATGGTGTTGAGCGTCAGTTCGGCGCTCATGGAGAACTTCTTGTTGCAGTCTACCTGCAGCGACGTAAGGTCGTAGAGATGCGGGGGAGCCTCTTTGCCGGCTTTCTTCTGCACGTCGGTTACGACAAAGGGCTTGCCTGCTATCTTGTCGAACGACTGCTCGCCTTCTTCCTTGCTGGTAAACTTGCCCGAAGTGGCCGTGAACAGCGTGTCGCGGTATATCGTTGACAACACCCAGTAAGGCTCCGGCTTGAAGTTGTCTATCTCCTTCTGCCGGTTCACTATCAGTGCGAGGGTGGGTGTCTGCACGCGTCCGATGGACAACACCTGCCTGTATTGTCCGTATTTTAGCGTGTAAAGCCTTGTGGCATTCATGCCGAGAATCCAGTCGCCTATGGCGCGGCTCAGTCCGGCGAGATACAGAGGCTGATATTCGTTCTGGTCTTTCAGCGACTGAAATCCCTCGCGTATGGCCTCGTCGGTCATCGACGATATCCACAGACGCTTGACGGGGCATTTGGCCTGAGCCTTCTGCATGACCCATCGCTGTATCAGTTCACCCTCCTGTCCGGCGTCGCCGCAGTTTATTATGCTGTCTGCTGCCTGCATGAGCTTCTCTATCACCGAGAACTGCTTGCGGATGCCGGCATCGTCTATCAGCTTTATGCCAAACCGCTGAGGCAGCATCGGCAGTGCGCTCAGGCTCCACCTCTTCCATAGGGGCGTATAGTCGTCGGGCTCTTTCAGGGTGCATAGATGACCGAAGGTCCATGTAACCTGATAGCCGTTGCCCTCCATGAATCCGTCGCACGGCTTTGTTGCGCCCAGGATTCGTGCTATGTCTTTTGCTACACTTGGTTTCTCTGCAATGCAGACAATCATATATTATGCTTTTATAAGATGTATTTTTTGTTTTATGTGAGATGTTGCTGTCGCGCCGGTTGGGCCGTATGGCCGTTGCCTGCGGCGGCAGAAGGGCATCAGTAGCCCAGGTCTTCGCCGACGAGCACCACGGTGTGGCGTCCTGCCGGATGAGAGTTGCGTGTGAAGTGGATGTAGTTGCAGATGCTCTCGGGCGAGTTGCAGTTATGGCATACGCCGTCTGTCAGACACGGAGTCTTGATGTCGAAGCGTGCCGCATTAATCGGACTTGCCGTAGAGCGTGCCCTTGCCAGTGCGCTCTGAACATCCTGTGCCACCTTGTTGAGCCCCACGACGAATATCACGTGCTTAGGTCCGAAGGTTATCGCTGCCACGCGGTTGCCGTTGCCGTCGATGTTCACTATCACTCCGTCTTCGCTTATGGCGTTGACGCTCGACAGATAGTAGTCGCACGAAAAAGCCTCGCGGTAAATCTGCTGCGCCTCGTCGCGCGTCTTGGCCTCGTCGCGGTCGAGCACCTTCAGGTCTCTTTCGTGCAGGGCCTTTGTCAGTCCCATGTCCCTTATGGTCATCGAGCCGCCCCACGTAACGCTGCTTCCGTCGGGAATCATGGCCGACACTGCCTTTACGGCCTCGGCCGCCGTGGCGCAATAACAAGCCTCAAAATTGCGGCGTTTCAGGTTCTTGATCATCTTTGCAGCGAGCTTCTCGTTGCGTATCTCTTTAGGTGTCATAATGTTTCTGTAATTATATGTTTGGTGTGAAACAGGAGTGCAAAATTAATAAAATTGCTTCATACATCGTTGACTTTTAAGCATTGTTTATAAAAAAACTTTCCACCTATTATATATAAAGCCGCTGTCGGCGCGACGTCAGGACAGCTGAAACACTCCCGCTGTGCGCATGTTACGGGCAGGTTCACGCCGGTCGGAAACGGATAAAATATGCCTTTGTAAGTGACTGATAATCAGGCGGTTTTTAAAAGGTGCCGTTTTACGTTGCAAAAGGGCACCTTTTGCAGCGTAAAACATGGCCTTTTGCAGCCTGAAAGGGCACCTTTTGCAAACCGTCCGTCCTGCGCGCCATATCTGTCCGGTGCCCTCATGCCTGCGAGGGCGTGGTCTGCAGTGAGGCTCTGGATGCGTCGTGTCGGTGCCAGTCTGCAATGTCGGTTTTGCAGTCTGGAGCATTGTGCTGCCAAAGTGATTTTCTTTGCGCAAGAGAGGCTCAGTTTGTCGTCCCGTTGTGCTTGTCGTTCGCTTTAAAATTATTACCTTTGCGGTGGGCATGCAGCCTCCGCACAATGACTGAAATGTTTTTTGCCGGCGGTTAAGATGGTTGCGCCCGAATGCGTGGCAGGCTCTTGGCATGTAGTTTTGCAGTCGCCGCGTGCGGACAAGAAAAATACAAAAGATATGAAAACAGGACTTTTTATTCCCTGCTATGTCGATGCGCTGTATCCTGAGGTGGCAGTGGCTTGCTACAAGCTGCTGAAGCATCTTCAGGTAGACGTAACGTATCCGCTAAAGCAGACATGCTGCGGCCAGCCTATGGCAAACGCCGGCTTTGAGAGCAAGGCTGTGCCCTTGGCCGAGCATTTTGAGGACATCTTCAAGGGTTTCGATTATGTGGTGGCCCCTTCGGCCAGTTGTGCGGCTTTCGTAAAGCTCAACTATCCCAGACTGCTTCAGGGCAAGCATTTCTGCGAGACGTCAGACAAGATAATGGACATCTGCGAGTTTCTGCACGACGTACTGAAGGTAAAGTCGCTGCCAGGCAAGTTTTATCATAAGGTAAGTCTGCACAACTCCTGCCACGGAGTGCGCGAGCTTGGCCTTTCGTCACCCAGCGAGCGCAATATCCCTAAATATTCAAAGCTCAAGGACCTGCTGTCGCTCGTAGAAGGCGTAACCGTCTGCGAGCCGGAGCGCGTTGACGAGTGCTGCGGATTCGGCGGCATGTTCTCGGTTGAGGAGCCAGAGGTGTCTACACAGATGGGCATCGACAAGCTGGAACGCCACATGGCCACGGGCGCTGAGTATATAACAGGCCCCGACAGCTCGTGCCTGATGCATCTGCAGGGCGTGGCAAAGCGGCAGCAGAAGGACATAAAGTTTATTCACATCGTACAAATTTTAGCGGCAGGACTATGAGCACACTACACAGAAAAGCAGCACAGACGTTCCTGAAGAACGGAGAGAACGCCAAGTGGCACGACGCCACGTTCTGGGCACTGCGCGACAAGCGCGACAACATGGCCATGGGACTAGACGAGTGGGAACGCCTGCGCGACACGGCCAGCGCCATAAAGCGCCACACCGTAACGCATCTTGACAAATATCTTGAGCAGTTTGCCACAAATGCCGAGAAGAACGGAGTGAAGGTTCACTGGGCAAAAGACGCAGAAGAGTTTAACAACATTGTGCTTGAAATACTCACGTCGCACAACGTGAAGAAGCTCGTGAAGAGCAAGTCGATGCTGACGGAGGAGTGCGAGATGAACCCCTTTCTCGAGCAGCACGGCATAGACGTCGTTGAGACAGACCTCGGCGAGCGCATCCTTCAGCTTATGAAGCAGAAGCCGAGCCACATCGTAGTGCCGGCCATACATATCACGCAGGAAGAGGTGGGACATCTCTTTGAGCGCGTGCTCGGAAGCGAGAAGGGCAACTATGACCCCACATATCTTACATACCAGGCACGCATAAGCCTGCGCAACGAGTTTATGACGGCCGACGCAGGCATGACGGGCGCCAACTTCGGTGTTGCCGCCACGGGCGACATCGTGGTGTGCACCAACGAGGGAAATGCCGACATGTCTACCTCTGTGCCTAAGCTGCATATAGCTGCAATGGGCCTCGAGAAGGTGATACCCGACTACCGTTCGCTGGCCGTCTTCCAGCGTCTGCTCTGCCGTGCGGCCACAGGTCAGCCTACAACAGCCTTCACATCACACTTCCGCAAGGCGCGTCCGGACGGCGAGATGCACATAATATTGGTTGACAACGGACGCAGCGACATCATTGCGAACACAGAACACTGGGAGACGCTGAAGTGCATACGCTGCGGCTCTTGCATGAACACGTGCCCCGTCTACCGCCGCAGCGGAGGCTATTCATACACATACTTCATTCCGGGACCTATCGGAATAAACCTCGGAATGCTGAAAAGTCCGGTTAAATATTCCGACAACGTGAGCGCATGCTCGCTCTGCTGTTCGTGCGACAATGTGTGCCCCGTTAAGGTGAACCTGTCGGAACAGATATACAGATGGCGTCAGAACCTCGACTCGCTGGGCAAGGCCGACCCTATGAAGAAGGCCATGTCGGCAGGCATGGAGTATCTCTTCGGCCATCCGGGCCTCTACAGCACGTCGCTCAGATTTGCGCCGCTGGCCAACCATCTGCCGCGACTGCTGATGTATAACAAACTTAACGGGTGGGGCATAGGGCATGAGATGCCGGAGTTCCCGCGCGAATCGTTCCAGACAATGTGGAAGAAAGGAGAAGTGAAATGAGCACGAAGGAAGAAATACTTTCAAGATACCGCCGCAACATGAAGGTTACGGGGCAGTATGACATGCCCGACTTCGGCACTCTGAAGGGTGTTGAGTACGACAATCCTCTGGCGCAGTTTGTAGCCATGAGCGAGAATGTGGGCAGCCATGTGGTAGACCTGTCCGCCGGCGACGACATAAACAGTGTTATCAAGAGCCTCTATCCCGAGGCAAAGGTGTTTGCGAGCAGTCTGCCCGAAATAACCATTGCCGACCGCAATCCCGACACCGTTGATAGGGCGCAGGACCTCAACGGAACCGACGTTGGCATTGTAAGGGGCGAAATAGGAGTGGCAGAGAACGGCTGTGTGTGGATTCCGCAGACCATGAAGGAGAAGGCCGTATGCTTTATCTCTGAATATCTTGTCATACTGCTCAGCCGCAAGAGCATCGTGAGCAACATGCATCAGGCATACGAGCGCATACAGTTCACCGACTATGGCTACGGCTCGTTCATATCAGGACCGTCCAAGACGGCCGACATCGCGCAGGCTCTTGTTATGGGAGCGCAGGCTGCGCGAGGCGTGACCGTGATACTTACAGACTGAAATTCTGTAGTCTACAATACATAAATTAAGCCCAAACCGGCTGTTACTCTTTCTGAAAGATGTAATATAACAACCGGTTTGGGCTTTATCTTTTGTTTGATTTACCTTATCGTTGGCGTCAGAGTTCGAAGAAGAGCTTCTGCGTTACAGAGCATCCTATGGCCTCCTTAAAGTCGCAGAGGCCGTTGTTGGGCACCCCGTCTTTGGTCGACGGACCGATGTCGAGAATCCTGAAGCCTTTTTGATAGTAGTATTCGAAGACCTTGTATGCAAGAAAATTCATCGTCCTTAGGCTGGCGTATTGCCTCAAGTCGCCCCAGTAAATCACCTGTGCCACGTCCTCCGTTACCTTAAACACCTGTGCGGCAGCCACGTCGGTGCCGTTGTGCGACACCACAAAGAAGTCGGCATCAATTATTTTCACCGTGTCGGCAACATTCTGCAGGCTCATTCTTAGCGGATAGCCGTGTTCCTTCCGGTTGATGCTTATCACGCCGTATGCCCTCGATATGTCGTCGGCATTACTGCTGTCGAGATGAGATATTACGAAATCTTCGGCCATGGCTTTGTGCAGGTTCTTGCGTGCGCTGCGGTCTATGAAGTCTTCATAATGCGGAAATCTCGACAGGTCGAAGTGATAGTTGAGGTCAATGTTGGTCAGCCGGCCGTTTCTGAACATCACGTTTGCCCATTTCGATAGTTGCGTATCGTCGTAGACCGACGGCTGCAGCGTTATCTTTATCTTCTTGTCATGGCTTTTGCCCCAGTCTTTCAGCAGGGCAGCGGCTTCGTCCATGTAGGCAATGCGCTGCGGCGTCTTCATGTTGAAACCGCCGTATGGGGCAGAGAACGGACTGCACATGCTGTCGCCTTTCTCGCCGAGAACAATCGAGAATCTGGTCTTGTTGTCCTTAATCAGAATGTAGTGAAGGCCGCTGGTCTTGGCCTTGTTAAGCTCTGAAAACTCCGGCGTGTTGTAGACATGGGCATAAAATCCTGCCTGAGCATATTCTTCGGCTGTAACTTCGTATAGTTGCATACGGCTTTTCGGCTTAAAAGTTGTTGAGAAGTTCTATCACGTAGTCCTGTTCCTTCTCGTCGAGTGCAGGGCTCATGGGCAGGCTCAGTTCTTGTCTGTGTATCTGTTCTGTTACCGGCAGCTGCATCCCGGCCCTGCTTTCGTAGCATCTCTGCTTGTGAGGTGCTATGGGGTAGTGCACTTCTGTCAGCACTCCGTGGCCGCTCAGATAGGCTTTCAGTTCGTCGCGCTTTTCACAAAGAATGGGGAAAATATGGAAAACACTGTTCTCCAAATATCCTTCTGACGGCACTTTTATGCTCTTGTTGTCGATGCCCTTTATGTAGCGCAGCGCCTTTTTTCTTCTCATTTCGTTGTCTTCGTCAAGATATTTCAGCTTGACGTCAAGCACGGCAGCCTGCAGTTCGTCTATGCGGCTGTTGCGTCCTATGTGGTCGAATACATATTTTCTGGCTGAACCATAGTTGCCAAGCGAGCGCACCATGTCGGCAAGTTCACTGTCGTTTGTGGTCACGGCGCCCGCGTCTCCCAGTGCGCCGAGGTTCTTTGTCGGGTAGAAGCTGTGTCCTGCGGCATCTCCCAGTGCGCCGGTGCGTATGCCGTTGTGCATGCATCCGTGTGCCTGTGCGTTGTCTTCAATGAGCTTCAGGTTATATTTTCTGCACAGTTCGCCTATCTTCTCGGTGTATGCACAGCGTCCGTAAAGATGCACAATCATTATGGCTTTGGTGCGTCCGGTTATGGCCTGCTCTATGAGTCTGTCGTCTATTTGCAGCGTCTCGATGTCCGGTTCAACCAGTACAGGCACCAGTTTGTTCTCCGTAACGGCCAGTATCGATGCTATGTAGGTGTTTGCCGGAACGATAACCTCGTCGCCTTCCGTCATTACGCCCATCTCTATGTAGGCTCTCAGAATGAGCGTGAGCGCGTCGAGTCCGTTGCCGCAGCCCACGCAGTGAGCCGTGCCTATGTATGACGCAAAGTCGTGTTCAAAGCGTTCTGTTTCCTTGCCGCGCAGATACCATCCGCTGTTTATCACCCTCTTGACGGCTTCTTCAATTTCAGACGAGTATCTTTCGGTGTTTTTTGTCAGGTCAGAATATTTTATAATCTTGTTCATCTTTACATTTTTTGCTTGCATGTTATAGCTCTTGCGACTTGTCCTTGACGTATTCCAGATAGTCGTTATAGTCGCGTATGTAGTCTTCTTCCTCAAATCTTTCAGAAGCAAGCACAAGGCATACCGCCCCGGATGAGAAGTCGTCGAGCGTTCGCCAGATGTTCACGTCGATGAAAAGTCCCTGATATGGGTGGTTAAGAAGAAATGTCTTCTTCTCCTTTCCGTTGTCAAGCGTAACGCTGAAGCTTCCGCTTATGGCTACAAGAAACTCCTTGCATTCCTTATGTGCATGCCCTCCGCGGCTTTCTCCTGCCGGTACGTCATATACCCAGTAAGTGCGTTTAATGGCAAACGGTATATGGTTTTCGCCCTCAGTAACGGTGAGGTTTCCTCTCGGGTCGATTATTTTCGGAAGGTCAATTATTTTGTTCATGGCTTAAATATTTTTCTTTTCAGGTAATTGCTTGTATGTCTTATAAAATATTTTTCTGTCAGATAAGCTGTTGCAACCGTTACGCCTATGCATAAAAGGCAGGTTGCAGTGTAGCCGGGATCTGCGCCAATTTTTATCAGGATGTATTTAATTACGTCTATGACAATCTTGTGCGTCATGAAAATCTCCATTGTCAGTCGGCTCAGCCATAATGCTGTTCTGCTTTTAAGAATGTTTGCCACGAATCCGCCTGTTGCGTTTGCAGTTGCCATTATGTAAATAAATACAGGCATGGTCAGCCAAAACAGACTTGCGCAGCGCCATCTTTCTTCGGTCGTCTGATATACGGCATAGGTGGCAATCATTATTATTATAGCCACACATTCAATTAGTCCGGCTTGCAGCTTGCCGCCTGCTTTTATTCTTCTGACAGCAGATTTCGTGAAATCTGACTTGTAGAGCCGGTATAGAATTATGCCGATTGCAAAGTCGATGATTCTCAGTGCAGGCGAGACATACAGCAGACTGTTTGTCTTTTCCTCGGGTACGGCGGTCTGAACACATATGTATGCAGCTGCAACAGCTGCGATTCCAGATGTAAGATGACGTTTCTTAGCTTTCATCGTGCATCTTACGAGCGACGGAAACATAAGGTAGAAGAACATTATGTCTGACAGAAACCACGACACACTGTTGAAACCGAAATGTATGTCGGGGTCGGGTATCCAGCTCTGAAGCAACGTTACATTTAGTGCAAGATTGCCTATGCCGGGATATATGCCGGCCTTTATTCCTATTAATATTGTAGCCAGCAGTGTGGCAATGTGCAGCGGATATATTTTGGATAATTGTCTGAGAATGAACCTTTTATGGCCAAATCTGCTGTCTGTTACCTCTTTCCCGTGTGCATGGCACAGCACAAAGCCGCTTAACATAAAGAAGAAAGAGACTCCACAATCGCCTCCAAAACAAAATTCTTCTGAGTTCATCCATGTAAAATGTGACATGAATATCAGAAACATGAATATTATTCTGCAGCCTTGTAATGTCTCAATCATTCTTTTTGTTGTGTCTCCGTTATCTTATTACGGTTTCTGCCAGTCGCTTGGCCTTGTCTCTCAGTGCTGTTGTGTCAGCATCAGCATCGCCGTAACAGAGCACTACGCCCATGCGTCTGTTCACGTGCTGTTCCTGCTTTCCGAAGATGCGCAGGCGTGTATAGTCCTCTTTCAGCACGTCGAGCATGTTGTATTCGGGTTCGTGGCTTGCCTCCTCCTTTGCCAGGACGACGGCGCTTGCGCCTGCATGCTCAAGATGTATGGCCGGAATAGGCAGTCCCATTACGGCACGGAAGTGCAGTTCAAATTCGTTGAGGTTGAGTGTGTGTCCGAGCGTTACCATGCCTGTGTCGTGCGGACGGGGTGAAAGTTCTGAGAATACAACGCCCTTGTCGCGGCTAAGGAAAAATTCCACGCCCCATATTCCGGCTCCTGTCAGCGCCTTTGTAACGGCTTCTGCCATGTGCTGCGCTTCCTTAAGGTCGGCTTCGCTCAGTGCAAACGGCTGCCAGCTTTCGCGGTAGTCGCCGCTCTTCTGTACGTGTCCTATCGGCGGACAGAAAAGAGTAGGGCCGTCTTTCTGTGTAACTGTAAGGAGCGTAAATTCGCTGTCGAAGTGTATAAACTCTTCGATTATTATTTCCTTGACGTCTCCGCGGCTGCCTTCCATGGCTGCATTGAAGGCTGTCTCGAGTTCATCTGCCGACTTTACGATGCTCTGACCGTGGCCTGACGATGACATGAGCGGCTTGATAACGCACGGGAAACCAATCTCTTTTGAGTGCTCCTTCAGTTCGTCGAGCGTCTTAGCATAGAAATATTTGGCTGTTTTCAGTCCGAGTTCCTTTGCTGCCAGGTCGCGTATAGCTTTGCGGTTCATGGTGAAGTTCACGGCACGTGCGCTCGGAACTACCTGTATACCTTCTTTCTCAAAGTCGAAAAGGCGCTCTGTGCGTATGGCTTCTATTTCCGGAACGATGATGTCAGGCTGGTGTTTTTTCACCACTTTGTCGAGCGCATCGCCGTCGAGCATGCTGAACACCTCGCTTTCGTCTGCCACCTGCATGGCCGGAGCGTTGGCATAGCGGTCGCATGCTATAACATATTGTCCGGCACGTTTTGCCGCAATTACAAATTCCTTGCCCAGTTCTCCCGAGCCTAAAAGCAATATTTTCTTCATTGTTTATTCTTTAATTAGTTGTTTTACCATTTGCCATTCAGGCGACACGGCCATTCTTCTTACATTTGCCTCTATGATTTTTCTCATTGTTTCGGGGCTTACGCCATGTTCCTTTGCTATGTCTTCAAGCGGCTTGACGTCGTTGCCGAACAGTCCGTAATACTGCTGAAGCACGGCTTCGTCGTCGGCGTAGATAAGGTGCATGACGTGCTTAATGTAGTGTTCCACCTTTTCGCTCACGCAGTGAGGCTCTTTGCCGAGCCTTATCAGAAAATCCTGAAGCTCTTGTGACAGTGCGTCCATCTTGATAAATGAAAAGTTGTTGTTATTATGTTTGATTTGTAAGATGTCAGGAAACGCAGCTCGTTTTCACGTTTCCTGACATCGTTTTTGGGCTATCTGTTTGAATACATCTGTTCGTAATACTTCTGATAGTCGCCGCTCGTAACCTCCTTCACCCATTCCTGGTTGTCAAGGTTCCATTTAATCGTCTTCACAATTCCTTCGGCAAACATCGTCTCAGGATACCATCCCAGGTCGTTCTTTATCTTTGTCGGGTCGATGGCATAGCGCTGGTCGTGGCCCAGACGGTCTTTGACAAATGTGATAAGGCTGTCGTTAATCCAGTCGATGGCTATTTCGCCGTCAGCATCTTTCACCTGTTTCTTCAGTATCTTGCGCAGCTCCTTGTCTTCGGCCATCATGTCGTGTATGGTCTTTATGGTCAGTTTAACGATGTCGATGTTTGTCATCTCGTTGTGGCCTCCGACATTATACACTTCGCCTTCCTTGCCTTCGCGCACCACGAGGTCGATGGCCTTGCAGTGGTCTTCAACGTAGAGCCAGTCTCTTACGTTGTCGCCCTTGCCGTATACGGGCAGCTGCTTGCCTTCGAGTATGTTGTTTATTATCAGCGGAATAAGCTTCTCGGGGAAGTGGTAAGGGCCGTAGTTGTTAGAGCATCTTGTGATAGACACGGGCATGTGGTATGTGTCATGATAAGCCATCACGATCATGTCGGCACTTGTCTTTGACGCACTGTAAGGGCTGTGGGGGCAGAGCGGCGTGTTCTCTGTGAAGAAACCGTCCTTGCCCAGCGAGCCGTACACTTCGTCGGTGCTGACCTGATGGAATCGCTTGCCGGCTTTCCATACAGGATATCCTGTTTCGTCCTTGCCCGTAACCCATGCTCTTCTTGCAGCGTCGAGCAGGTTCTGCGTGCCGAGTATGTTGGTCTCGAGGAACAGCTGCGGATTCTCTATGCTGCGGTCAACATGGCTTTCAGCAGCAAAGTTTACGACATAGTCGATGTCATTTTCTGAAAACAGCTTGTCTGCCAGTTCTCTGTCGCGGATGTCTCCGTGCACAAACACGCATCTCTTTCCGTCGATGTCGTCTTTTATCGTGCCATAGTTGCCGGCATATGTCAGCAGGTCGAGCACTATAATCTTAATCTCCTCTTCCTTATATTTTTTGTAAAGAAGATACTTTATAAAGTTTGAGCCGATGAATCCGGCAGCTCCGGTAACAAGATAAGTTTTCATATTATTGATTTTAATTGTTAGTATTCTTATTTAAGATAACTCAGTTTTCGCCTAAAAATTGTGTACGTCTGCTTTTCTTGGGTCAGACAGCGTAACCACTTCAAGGTCTTTAAACGTGCTTCCGTCTATGGTGAGCCTTATCAGTGTGCGGTCTTTATGCCATCCCTGCAGGCCTGCCGCACCGGGATTGATGTGCAGCAGATTGAGCGTCTTGTCGAATTTAACTTTAAGTATGTGCGAGTGTCCGCTGATGAAGAGTTGTGGCGGCATGGCATATATCGAGCCTCTTATGCTTGCGTCATAGTTGCCCGGATAGCCTCCGATGTGCTTCATGAGCACTTCGGTGTCCTCACATTTCCATCGCAGAGTCTCCCTGAACATGCGTCGCAGGTCGCCCCCGTCGCAGTTGCCGTAGACGGCTCTGAGAGTGCGGAATTCTGCCAGCTTTTGTGCCACCTCAAGCGACCCGATGTCGCCTGCGTGCCATATCTCGTCGCACGGCTCGAAGTATTTCAGGTATTTGTCGTCCCAGTAGGCGTGTGTGTCGCTTATTATTCCTATGCGTTTCATTCTTTGTCTGTGACTTGTTTGTGCAGTGTGCAGCCGGCACATCCCGCTGTGGTCATGCCGTGCTGCATAAGTTTTATTTCAGGTCGAGGCTTTTTGTGATAAACTCTTTCAGGAATCCGGCCGTGCCTTCAATGCCGAGCAGGCTTGAGTTTATGCACAGGTCGTATGATGTACTGTGCCCCCATTTCTTGCCCGTGTAATAGTTGTAGTAAGACGAGCGGCTGTCTTCCTTGTTCTCTATAATCTTCTTAGCCTCTTCCCTGTTGCAGTTGTGTCTCTTGCATATGCGCTCTATGCGTTCGTCGATGTCGGCTGTGATGAACACGCTTACCATGTTGTCGAAGTCGCGCAGCACATAGTCGGCACATCTGCCCACGAACACGCACGAGTGGGCTTCTGCAGCCTTGCGTATGGCGTCGCTCTGAAACTGGAACAGGCTTTCCTGCGACAGCTTGTTGTTATAAAAGCAGTTGTCTGAAATATAGGGTACGTGCATGTGGAAAAGCGACTTGAAAAATCCCTTTTTCTCATCGTTCTGCTCGAAAAACTTCTCGCTGAATCCGCTTTCCTTTGCGGCCAGATTCAGCAGCTCGCGGTCGTAAAACTTGCATCCGAATTCGTCTGCGAGCATCTTGGCGATAATCATTCCGCCGCTTCCGAGCTGTCTGCCTACGTTAATTATTATTTTCTTCTTGGTTTCCATAAGCTATGGCGTTATGTTGTTTTTTGAATTTTCTCATATATTTTGTCATCATCACGGCAGCCATGAGCGAGGCAATTGTGTCGGCTGTTGGCAGCGACATCCACACGCCGTCGAGCTTGAAGAACTGCGGAAGGATGATAAGCAGCGGCAGCAGGAACAGCATCTGTCGTGACAGCGACAGGAATATGCTTATCTTTGCCTTGCCGATGCTCTGGAAGAAGTTGGTTACAACCATCTGATATCCCACGAACGGGAATGCTGCCATGTTGATCTTTATGGCCCTCATTGCCTTGTCTATCAGTTCGGCGTCTGTTGTAAACAGGCGTGCGCATTCGTATGGGAAGATGTGAACGATGAGGAATCCCGTGGTAGTAATGGCGGTTCCTGCTATTATTGCGCATTTAAGCACCTTCATGAGTCTGTCGAAGCGCTGCGCTCCGTAGTTGTAGCCGGCTATGGGGAGCATGCCCTGGTTGAGGCCCATGGTGATCATGATGAACACGAATGCCACCTTGTTGGCTATGCCGTAGGCGCCTACGGCCATGTCGCCGCCGTATTTATACAGGCTGGTGTTGATGAATATCACCACGATGCATGCGCATACGTTCATGGCGAAGGGCGACATACCTATGCCTATGATGTTTTTCAGGATGTTGCTCCTTAGCTTGTATATGCCTTTCTTGAAGTGTACTATCTCGCTCGACTTGCTGAACAGCCATAGCTGCCATGTAAGTGCCGTTACCTGAGATATCACGGTGGCCAGTGCGGCGCCCTGTATGCCCATCTTCAGCGGCCAGATGAATATAGGCGCAAGGACGGTGTTGAGCACCACGGACGACATCGTGGCAAACATGGCATGGCGCGGTTTGCCCACGGCGCGCAGTATGGCGTTCATGCCGAAGAATGTTTGCGAAAACACGTTTCCCGCCAGCACCACCAGCATATATTCGCGTGCGTAGGGTATTGTGTTCTCGCTCGCGCCGAAGAAATAGAGTATCGGGTCGAGAAACATCAGCGATATTATGCCGAATGCCACTCCGACGATGATGTTCAGCACGATGCTGTTGCCGAATATAAGCTCAGCCTTGCGGTAGTCTTTCTGGCCAAGCTTGACGGAGATACAAGTAGACGAACCTATGCCCACGGCTGCTCCGAACGCTGCCGAAAGGTTCATCAGCGGAAAGGTGATGGCCAGTCCGGATATGGCCAGCGGACCCACGCCCTGGCCGATAAAGATGCTGTCGATCATATTGTACAGCGAGGCTGCCGTCATCGCTATGATGGCAGGAAGGGCATACTGCATAAGCAGTTTGCCGACCGGTTTCGTTCCCAGTTCAAGTGTTGCTTGTTTATTATCCATAATGTTTACCAATCTTATTCTGTGCAAAGTTACTGCATGTTGGCTTAAATACAAAGCAAAAAGTTGTAAAAAGCTGTTTTATTTTGTTTCGCGGCGCATGATTTTGTCATTATTTTATAATATGTGTGTCATTTTCTGAGTTGATAATTGTTAACTAATTTGCCTGTTTTGCCCTGCAGCAGTTTCGTTGTCAGAAAATCTGCGGCAGTCTGTTTCCTGCTGCTTTTTGTGTGATTTGGCCATGGCCGTTTACGGCTTGTTTACGAGCAGAATGTTCTTTCTGTCATATTTTATGTCCTTTCCGTGAAATTCTGGCCTTCTGTCTTGATTCATGATGTATGAAACTGCCTGCCGTTTAACCTTGTCCTGTCTTGCAAAAGGCCGTCTTTTGGCTTCCGAAAGGCCATGTTTTGCATCGTGATACACTGCTTTTCGTGCTTAAAACCTGTGCTTTTTTATGGATATACTTGCTGCCATACGCAGGCAAGCATGCCGTAAAGGCCCTGTCAAGTGTTAATATTTAACATTCTCCTGTTGCCGTTTTAACATTTTCGGCACGTGCCGTCGTGGTCTTAACATGGCTTAAGGGGCATCGGCTGGTCTTGCCGGTGCTGTAGGGAAAACGCGAAAATAAACACTGCATAGTCTTTGCGTTTACGCTTAAAAAAGCTAACTTTGCATCTGCTTAAATTTATGTAGGCAGATGAAAAAACTTATAACACTTTTGATGCTTTTATCCCTTGTCATGCCTTCGTCGGCTTATGGCACAGACGGGGCACGCAAGAAAAAATATCCCGGAGGCAAGACATACATGTATCGCGTTGAGCTTAAGGACAAGACAGGCACGCCTTACAGCCTTGCTCGTCCTGAAGATTACCTATCGGTGAAGTCGCTCGACCGCCGCAGACGCCAGGGACTGCAGGTTGACTCAACCGACCTGCCCATAAATCCTGCATACATATCAGCCGTAAGTACCGACGGAGTTGAGGTGGTGAGCCGCAGCAAGTGGAACAACACTCTGCTCGTGCGCTGCAAGCAGCCCGAGCGTGTCAGGCAGCTGTTGTCGCTGCCTTTTGTCAAAAGCGTAAGGAAAGTATGGACGTCACCTGATTCTGTCAGCGAGGTTTCGTCGAGAATGAAATACCACACCGAGTTTAACCGCTGGGACACTGTGGCGCAAAACTACTATGGCGTTACGCGTGAGCAGGTTGAAATGATTGGCGGTGTGCGCATGCATAATCACGGATTTACGGGCAAGGACATCACCATTGCCGTTCTTGACGGAGGATTCATGAACACCGATCTGATACCTTGTCTGCAGAATGTAAACATCCTCGGGTGGGAAGATTTCGTTGTGCCGAAGTCGAAGAGCGTTTTCAAGGAGATGGAGCATGGCACAAAAGTGCTGTCGGTAATGGCCGTAAAGGTGCCTTACACCTTTGTGGGCACGTCGCCCGATGCGGCTTACTGGCTTCTGAGATGTGAGGACGAGACGGGCGAGAGCCTTGCCGAGGAAGACTACTGGGCTGCAGCTGCCGAGTTTGCCGACAGCGTCGGCGTTGACATTATCAGCAGCTCCTTAGGATTTCATGATTTCGACGACAGCTCGTTCAATTATAAATATGCTCAGCTCGACGGCCATACGGCACTGATATCCGCCACAGCTTCGATGCTGGCGTCAAAGGGAATAGTGCTTGTAAACAGCGCCGGAAACGACGGCATGTCTTCATGGAAGAAAATCAATGTGCCTGCCGATGCACACGACATACTGACCGTAGGCGCCGTGAGTCCCAACATGCGCAATGCCGCTTTCAGCAGCGTAGGTCCTACAGCCGACAACCGTGTCAAGCCCGATATAATGGCCCTTGGCAGTCCGGCGTCGGTTATCACGGGGCGAGGCACCATCATCAAGGATATGGGCACTTCGTTTTCAACGCCTGTGGTGTCGGGCATGGTGGCCTGTCTTTGGCAGGCGCTGCGCGACAAGACGGCATTGGAGATTATCGACCTCGTGAGGCGTTGTTCCGACAATTATTCTACTCCTGACAACATTTACGGCTATGGCGTGCCCGACTTCTGGCGTGCCTACGTCATGGGCCGGCAGCAAAACCGCTCAAAATGACACACACCGTATCGCTTCTTGAACTCAACCGGCTCGTAAGAGATGCGCTCGAGCTAAGCATGCCAGGCGACTATTGGGTTGAGGCTGAGCTGGCAGACGTGCGCGAGTCGGCCGGTCACTGCTATATGGAGCTGGTGCAGAAAGACGAATTCGGCAGCACTCCCGTTGCCCGTGCCTCGGCTAAGTGCTGGCGCAGCACGTGGATGCTTGCCCGTCCGCATTTCGAGCGCGTAACGGGCGAACGCATACATGCCGGCATGAAGGTGCTTTTGCAGGTTCATGCACAGTTTCATGAGAACTACGGCTTTTCGTGGATCGTAACCGACATCGACCCCACTTTCACGCTTGGCGACATGGCACGCAAGCGCATGGAGATAGTGCGCACGCTGAAAGAAGAAGGAGTGTTCGACCTTAACCGCGAACTGTCCATACCGCTCTTCGCCCAGCGCATTGCCGTTATATCCAGTGCCACGGCGGCAGGCTATGGCGACTTCTGCAGTCAGCTGAGCAACAATGCCTATGGCTTCGACTTTATCGTCGAGCTGTTTCAGGCTGTCATGCAGGGCGAACAGGTTGAGCAGAGCGTCATTGCTGCCCTCAACCGCATCAACGAGTGTGCCGACTTGTTCGACTGTGTTGTAATCATCCGTGGCGGAGGAGCCACGAGCGACCTGTCGGGATTCGACACTCTTGCCCTTGCCGAGAATGTGGCAAACTTTCCGCTTCCTGTCATCACCGGCATTGGTCATGAGCGCGACGAGTCGGTGCTCGACATGGTGGCCAACACAAAGGTAAAGACGCCTACGGCAGCAGCTGCATTCCTTATTGAAAACCTTAAGCGTGTTTCCGACCGCATTATGTCTGCCGGCGACCGCATCACTACGGCTGTTCGCCGCCGTCTCGACTATGAGTCGATGCGCCTTGGACGTCTTGCTGCCGGCATACCGTCCTTGTCGTCGCTTGTCATCACCAGGCGTCAGGCCTCACTCGCCTCGCTCTACGGCCGCCTTTGCGCTGCAGCATCGTCGGGTCTGGCTGTTCGCCGCTCGCATATCGAGTCTGTCGGTGCGTCGCTCGCACCGCTTGCCTCGCGCCGCCTTCTTGTGGAGAGCCATCGTGTGCAGCTTCTTGCCCAGCGTGTGGCCGCCTCCGACCCCTCGCTGCTTCTGCGCCGGGGCTATTCAGTTACGCTTCACAACGGCCGCGCCGTTACCGACGCCTCCGCGCTTGCCGAGGGCGATGTCATCGAGACACGCTTTGCCCATGGCTCAGCCTTGTCTGTGGTGCAGGCAGCTGATAAGCCGTCAAAAGACAAAGGTGTGGCTGCCGGCGGAAAACATCCGTAACATTGAAAGAAAAAAATAAACATATCATTATACGAAATACTATGCCTAAAGAAATGAAATATGAAGAGGCCGTAAGACAGCTTGAAGATATTGTCGCCAAGATGGAGAGCAACGAGCTTGACGTAGACAGCCTGAGCCAGCAGCTGAAGACAGCCCAGAAGCTCATAAAGCTGTGTAAGGACAAGCTCAGCCGGGCTGACAGCGACATAAAGAAAATACTTCAGGACGACAACAACGGCTGAACATGCCCGCAGGCAGGCGGCAAAACAGCATAAAAATGACATTTATAATAAATTATGTCATAAAAATTGCTGATTAGTAATATTATTATTATTTTTGCCGTTGGTAAGTCCGGGGCTGACATTACATATAGTTAACCCCAGTGGCTTTGTTGATTGAGTAAAATTTGTTGTATACTTTAAAAATAATATGAATATGAAAAATCTGGATTGGTCAAAATTGCCTTTCGGTTACATTCCGACAGACTATAACGTACGTTGCTATTATCGCGACGGCAAGTGGGGCGAAGTTGAAGTTTGCTCTGACGAATATATAAAGATGCACATGGCTGCTACGTGTCTTCACTACGGCCAGGAGGCATTCGAAGGTCTAAAGGCTTACCGCTGCCCTGACGGCAAGGTTCGCGTTTTCCGTATGGATGAGAATGCAGCACGTCTGCAGAGCACATGCCGCGGCATACTGATGCCGGAGGTTCCTACAGAACTGTTTGAGGAAATGGTTACCAAGGTAGTGCGCCTGAACCAGGATTACATACCTACATACGAGAGCGGTGCAACTCTTTACATCCGTCCGCTGCTCGTCGGCATGTCAGCACAGGTTGGTGTTCATCCTGCCAGCGAGTATCTCTTCATGATATTCGTTACTCCGGTAGGTCCTTACTTCAAGGGTGGATTCTCAACTAATCCTTATGTCATCATCCGCGAGTTCGACCGTTCTGCTCCTCTCGGCACAGGTATATATAAGGTGGGCGGTAACTATGCTGCTTCTCTGCGTGCCAACAAGATGGCTCACGACCTCGGATATGCATGCGAGTTCTATCTCGATGCAAAGGAGAAGAAATATATGGACGAGTGTGGTGCTGCCAACTTCTTCGGTATTAAGGACAACACTTACGTTACTCCTAAGTCTACCAGCATTCTGCCGAGTATCACCAACAAGAGCCTCATGCAGCTGGCTGAAGACATGGGCATGAAGGTTGAGCGCCGTCAGATTCCTGAAGACGAGCTGGCTACATTCGAGGAGGCAGGTGCATGCGGTACTGCTGCCGTTATCAGTCCTATCTCTAAGATTGACGACCTCGAGAACAAGAAGAGCTATGTTATCAGCAAGGACGGCAAGCCCGGACCTATCAGCACTAAGCTCTACAACAAGCTGCGCGGCATACAGTATGGCACAGAACCCGATATCCATAACTGGACAAAGGTTGTAATTGAATAATTGATAATTTACAATTCATAATTTATAAATTACTGATCCATAATTCATAGTTCATAATTCATAATTGGCTATTTCTTTGATTACCGATAGCCTGTCCTTTGACAAATAATTATGATTTATGAATTATGAATTATGATTTATTTTAAGATGAGCAAAGGAAAATTGGCTAAGTTCGCCGACATGGCGAGATACGAGAACGTGTTTCAATACCCTTATTCGGTCGTTGAGAATGTGCCTTTTGAAATGAAAGGCCACTGGCGCGACATATATTTCCACAATGATAACCCCATTGTGCTTGAGCTGGGATGCGGCAAGGGCGAATACACCGTTGAGCTGGCAAGGCTATATCCGGATGTCAACTTCATCGGTGTAGACATCAAGGGCGCACGTATGTGGACAGGTGCAACGCAGGCTCTTAACGACGGACTTAAGAATGTGGCATTCCTTCGCACCAACATCGAGATCATCGACCGCTTCTTCGGTCCTGACGAGGTGCAGGAGATTTGGCTCACGTTCAGCGATCCTCAGATGAAGAATGTGCGCAAGCGTCTCACCAGTACACACTTCATGGAGCGTTATCGCCGTTTTCTTGTCGACGGAGGCATCGTGCATGTCAAGACCGACAGCAATTTCCTTTTCACCTACACCACATACATGACAGAGCGCAACGCCTTCCCGGTGTTGTTCTCAACCACAGACCTTTATCATGCCGAGGGGCTTGATGCCGACACCATGCGCATACTTTCAATTCAGACGTATTATGAAAGTCAGTGGATTGAGCGCGGACTCAACATCAAGTACATGAAGTTCCGTCTTCCGTCGTCAGGCGACATGGCAGAGCCCGACGTAGAAATTCCTGTTGACGACTACCGCAGCTATAAGCGAACCCGCCGCAGCGGCGTGGACATGCGCAAGTAGAGAGCCACGGCAGTTGTCTTGGCGGCAGTTGACTTTTGGCGCATACACAAATGTGCTAAAGTCAGGTGTGCGTTTACGCGGCAGTGTCTCGACATTGCTGTCAGGGCATGGACATGTGTTTGTGCCTTGTCTTTTGCAGACATCTTTTCGGTCATGTCTGCCTCCTTTCATATTATATCAATGATATGCCTGTAAGAATGTTTTACATGCACATAACTTTTTGTAACGAAGATGACAGTAGAGCTTAAAGAGAACGGCGGTCTTCCTGCCCGAATTTTGTGGACACTTGCCATTGTTGCAGGTGTGTCAGTTGCCAATATATATTACAATCAGCCGCTGCTCAACGTGATAGGCCGCGACCTGGGCGTGAGCGAGTTCAGTTCCAACCTCATAGCCATGATCACTCAGGTGGGCTATGCCGTCGGACTGCTTTTCATTGTCCCCCTTGGCGATCTCTGCCGCCGCAAGAACATAGTGCTCGTAAACTTCAGCGTGCTCGTGTTCTCGCTCCTTGCCATAGCCTGCTCAACCAGCATTTATGTTATATGGGCAGCATCGTTTCTTACCGGTGTAGGCTCAATGATACCGCAGATATTTGTTCCGATAGCTTCGCAGTTCTCACGTCCGGAGCATAAGGGGCGCAACGTGGGCATTGTCATCTCCGGACTGCTCACCGGCATTCTTGCCTCGCGTGTGGTCAGCGGCGTGGTGGGCGATGTGCTCGGCTGGCGCGCCATGTATTTCATTGCATCGGGCCTGATGCTCGTATGCGCCTTTGTCGTAATGAAGGTGTTGCCCGACATACGGCCAACGTTCAAGGGCTCTTACGCCAAGCTCATGGCGTCGCTCTTCTCGCTGCTGCGCGATTATCCTGCCCTGCGCGTATATTCCGTAAGAGCTGGACTGGCTTTCGGTTCGTTTCTTTCGCTTTGGGCCTGTCTGTCGTTCAAGATGGCACAGGCACCGTTCTATGCCGATAGCGACGTGGTGGGCTTTCTCGGCTTGTGCGGCATTGCCGGGGCGCTGACAGCCTCGTCGGTAGGCAAGCACGTCAGGACCGTAGGCGTGCGCCGCTTCAACTTCATTGGCTGCGCGCTTATGTTGCTTGCATGGGCATCAGTCCTGTTTCTCGGCGACACCTATGTTGGTCTGATAGCAGGCGTGATAATCATCGACATCGGCATGCAGTGCATACAGCTCAGCAATCAGGCAAGCATGTTCGAGGTATGCCCCGGAGCATCAAACAGAGTGAACACCATATTCATGACAACATACTTTGCCGGAGGTTCTCTCGGCACATTCCTTGCCGGCACGGGCTGGCATGCCGCCTCTTGGACGGGTGTGGTGGCCGTAGGCGTATGCCTCACGCTGGCCTCACTTGCCGTAACGCTGTTCACCAGGCGATGAGCTATGGGGCAGGAGAGTGTTGTCTGAAATGTAAAAGGCCGCAAGTCATATTGTGAAAGACCACATATCAGAGTGTAATATGTGGCATATTGCAGCATGAAAGGTATGCTTTTGCTTAATGGATATTACTGGAAAATATTTTTTTAAAGAAACTCATCACTCGTCACATGTGCTTGTAACCTGTTGGCTGATAGAGAGTTGATGTGTGACGAGTTTCTTTTTCAACTCGTCACACGGTAAATGGTTGGCTTGCAGTGAGTTAAAGCCTGTTGTGACGAGTGATGAGTTTTTTAAAAAAAACTTTTTTGCTGTTTTACTTCTTGCCATTTACTGATTTCGGTTGACTTCAAGCAGGGCTTTGTCTGATTTTAGTTGACTTATGTAAACGTTGGTGTCTGTTATCGGTTGTTGCCATTATTTTGATTAAACGGGACGCAGCCTATAGCCCGGTTAGTGTTTAATATAATTCCTGACGTTCTGCGACATCATGTGTAAATTTTATGTTTACAGATTAGATTGCTGTCGGAAAATTTTTTAATATTGTTAAAACTATCGGGCACTAGTTAATAAGATTTAATATATATAAATGAAACAGATTATTCAATTTAAAAAGGTTTAACTTTGCAGAACTTACTAGATTATTAATAAGAATGTCAAGATTTTTAAAATTAGCTTTAGTGTTGGGCATGCTGTTTTTGACCGATACAATTACTATAACTGCTCAAAATTTGGCAGTTAAGACAAATCTTTTGTATTGGACAACAGCAACGTTTAATGCATCTGTTGAAACACGTCTGTCGTCAAAGTGGACTCTTGATGTTTCGGCAGGTTACAATCCGTTCACATTTTCTGATAACAAAAAGTTGAAGCATTTTGCCATTCAGCCTGAGGCACGCTATTGGCTCTGTTCTCCTTTTTCGGGGCATTTTGTAGGTGCCAACCTGCTTTATTCCCATTATAATGCCGGCGGAGTGAAGATGCCTTTCGGCATTTTTTCAGACCTTGAGAAGTACAGGTTCCAGGGTGACCTTGGTGCCGTAGGCCTTGTCTATGGTTACAGCTGGATGTTGCCCGGAAAGCGATGGAGCATAGAGGGCGTTGTCGGCCTTGGATATGGCATAACCCGTTATGACAAATATGCATGTGCTGTGTGCGGAAGCAAAATTGGTGAAGACACAAAGGGTGTTTTCATGCCTACTAAACTTGCAATCTCTGTTATATATTACATTAAGTAAGTCGCATTGATGATTTCTGTCGGTGTGATTTTATTTTGCATACTCGACTAATTTAATACAATCTCAAGATACAACAATGATGAGATCTTTAAGTTCAATTCTTTTACTGGCATTGGGCTCATCTGTCTGTAATGCGTCCGCATTGCGCGGCAACGGCGTTGATGCTCAGTGGATAGACTCTACGGCTCTCAGGCTGTCGTTCGTGTTGACTGAAGGCGATTCGGTAGGCAGCAATTATGCCGTTATAGCCACGCCACGTCTTGTAACTGCTAAGGGCGACACCCTGCTGCTGAAGCCGACAGTGTTCAGAGGCAAGCGCAACATGCGCTACACGGAGCGTGCACGATTTTATGATAATGCTCAGCAGGCCACGGCAGATGAAGTGGCTTTAGGCTCGGAAGTTAGGTATGACGTCATGCTCAGGCGTGCCGACAGCCCCTGGATATGGGAGGATAAAGTATACCTCGACGTGGCACGCGAGAAAGAAGGATGCTGCAATGTTGAGGATATGGCCGGAAGGCGTATGGGTGATATGGTGTATGTGCCGCAGTTTGTGCCCGCACTTGCCGTTGTCGAGGACAATGCAGGCAAGGCTGGTGAACTGCAGAAGGATAATCCGGTGCTGATGCACGTATCGCAGTATAAGCCCTACGACAACACGCGCATACTGCGCAAGGAGAAGGGAGCTCTGTATGTTCATTATCCGCTGAACAGTTCGGAGCTTAAACGTGACTTCCGCGACAACGCACAGACGCTCGACCGTATTGTTGACATTACGCGCAGCATAATGGCCGACTCTACATCGTCGGTTAAGATCATACAGATTGTTGGTCTGGCTTCTGTTGAAGGTTCGCAGAAAAACAATGTCAGTCTGGCAGGGCGGCGTGCCGATGCCCTGAAGGCGTATATACAGAAAAGGGTGAAAATATCAGACAAGCTGTTTGACTGCGCCAATGGCGGCGAGGCATGGACCGAGCTGCGCGACCAGATAGCCGACGGCAGCTTTGATGGGCGCGACGAGCTTCTGCACATAATAGATACGGAGAAAAATCCGGATAAGCGCGAACAGATGATAAGACAGCTAGACGGTGGACGTCCGTATGCGTATCTGCGAGACAACGTGTTGAGCGACCAGCGCAATTCGGGCTATCTGCGGATATATTATGACTATGTGCCCGACACGGCGGCCAAGACCATAAACGAGGCTACAGAACTGATGCAGGAGGAGAAATATGACGAAGCTCTCAGAAAACTGCTTACAGTTAAGGACGACAAGAGAGCCTTCAGTCCGCTTGGAGTGGCTTACTACATGACAGGCAACAGGCAGAAAGGTCTGGAGTATATGAAGCGTGCCGCAGCCGACGGAAACGTACAGGCTAAGCGAAACCTTGAGCAGTATGAAGCTATAATGAAGGCGGAACAGCTGAAAGAAAAATAAACAACAAAATATTATAACTTAATTAAATTAATTATTCTTTATGAAAAAGTTTTATAACAGAAATTTTGCCTATGGAGCAGCAGCGCTGCTTATTGGCGCAGTGAGTTTCACTGCATGCTCTTCTGAGGATGAGTTGTCTAACACAAATCCAACCTATGATGGAGAGAGCGTAAAAACACAGTTTGCAATTAATATTCCTGCAGCAGCTAAGACGAGGATGACAGGAGGAAATACACAGGAGGGAGGAGGATTCTTAGGTATGTATGACATTAAGCTTCTTCCAATGACTGCTGTAGGTAATGACAATGTTGGCTTTACAAGTATATTATCATTGGACCCAATTGTAAATAATGGTTTAGAAAATAGTCATAAAATTTATAATGATGTATCTATACCTGTCGGAACAACAAATTTCTTGTTCTATGGTGCTGGTGGTGAGAATGTTGCTTCTGCTGCAACAGAGAAATTTGATGAAGGTATAATAAATGCCAATGTCTCTGGTAGTAATACTTCAAATATCAGTTTCTCTCTAGAGGAAGCTAAGGTAGAAGATACTGCAGGAGAAAGTGCAAAGCTGGTTAAAGTGTTAAATGCTGTAGAAAGTGTTTCAGGTTGGGCTGATAAAAAAGAAGATGGATCGACTTTAGGAAAATTGTATAAAAGTTTTATAACATTGAAGGCTGGATCTGCTAATTCAATTTGTAAAACTTTGGAAACTTTGTACAATCAAGTAGATGGCTTGGCTACAGGAGGTGAAAGTACAGAAAAAACAATTGCTCTTGGTATTCAAACTGCGATTAAAACCGATGGCGTATTCACTGTATCAGATGGCCCTGCACCATATGTACTGAGTACGACGTTAACTTATCCGCAAAATATGAATATGCCTGATGGTTCTGCTTCTGTTGCTTTTGCTGATGGCGAGTTTACGGCTTCAACGACAGGCGTATCTAATGGAAATATGACAATAAATATGGCTGATATCTGCTATCCGGCCTCTATATATTATATGGCTAATACACCGTTAAAGGCAACAGATGCAGATAATATTACATGGCCGACATCACTGGAGGATTGGACAGGCGAAAGCGCATTTGACGGTTGGGGAGATAAAGTTTTGCCTACAACCCATACAATTGCACTTGCGAATGCTATACAGTACGCTGTGGCAAAGTTGGCTCTTACAGTTAAATGCTCTACAACTCCTTTGCCTGATAAAAAAGGTGCATATGTAAATGTTCCTGATAACGGATTTACTGTTACTGGAGTTTTGATAGGTGGACAGCCTCAGAGTGTAAAATGGGATTTCACTCCTTCTGGTGATGCACAGACTCTTACAAAAACTGTTTATGATAAGAGCATTGTTTTAGGTATGGCGGCTAAGTCTAATAGTGTAAGTTTAACGAATTACACATTGGTGTTGGATAATAAACAAGCAGATGCTCAGAAGGTTAATATTGCAATAGAGTTGAAGAATACATCAACTTCTGAATTTGAAGGTGCTGATGGAATTATTCCTGTTGGTGGAACATTCTATCTGATTGCACAGTTGGATCCTGCTAAAGGTTCTAATTCTGAATCTGTTCAAAATCCTTACGTATTTATGCAGGATTATACAACAACTGCAAATTTAAAAATATCATCTTTAGCAAATGCTTACAACTGCATACCTGACCTACGTGCTTCTCAGTTATCTTTGGGTCTGGCTGTTGATTTGACATGGAAAACAGGTCTTAGCTTTGACATAGATATTCAATAATACAAATGATCTTTTTGTCCTGAAAGGATTTTTTGTATAAAATGCTAACCAGGCGGCAGCCTTTCGTAGGGCTTCCGCCTACAACCGGAAAACGCTTGCGGATAACCGTTAATCTTCCGTGAGTGCGGTGATTTAGAAAAAGAAGAAATAATAATGGTGTTAAGAATGATGACGAAGCGTAAAAATAAGAATTATTGTTCAAAGTTTTGTGCAGGATTGTCGGCATTGCTGTTGTCAGCGTTTCCGTTGTCCTTTGTTTCGTGTATAGATGAAGATTTGTCGCGTTGCGGTGTAAACTATTCCGTTGATTATCGTTTGGAATTATCCGCATCACTTCGTCAGACGCTTGACCAGCAGCTTACCACACCGGCAGAACGGCAATTGGCTGCGGCGTTGCGTTCTGATATGACTGACATTATGAGCGAGCGTGCCGCTGTGATGGACCTGTCGTTCTTTACATTAGAAGACGGCAACTTGGCTCAGCATCAGACCGTTGAGCCTGATGCCAACAGTCTGTCAATGACCATCTATATGAACCGTGGCGACTACCACAATATAGCCCTTGCAGCAACTCATTCTGTCAGTGAGGTAACTATCAGCGGCGCATCAACCTACACAGGCATCAGTCTGCGCCAGGCACAGGCCGATACGCTCGACTCACACAGTGCTGCTATCTATATGGGATATGGCCGTATGCTTATGGACAATGTTTCTGGACATTTCTATGTGCCCCTATATATGGTGAACTCAGTACCTGTGCTGGTTGTAAATCCAAACAATTCACCGGCAAAGGCACTTGTGGCGTATACACGCCGCACGTCGTCAGGTCTGCATTGTTCAGACAGCACTTTTGTATACGACAATGAGGCTGTAATCAGGACACACCGCACGGAAGGCGGCGGGCTGCTTGCGTTCCATTCTGTATGTTTCCCGTCGGCAAATACTGCAAAATCACGTGCGACTGACGACCCCACAGTGGCTGAGGGAAGTATATGGGAAATGGATCTGATAACACAGATGCCCGACGGAAAATATGTCAAGAACACACTGTATATGAAAAATCCGCTTAAGGCAGGCGAGATGCAGATCATAAAAGTGAAGCTGAATGATGAAGGCGGTGTTGTGACTGAAAATCCCGAAGTCGGTGTGTCGGTTGAGTTGGATTGGAAGCCCGGAGGCGATTTTGATATTGAAATTTGATGATGTTACAGCAGAATCTTCCGGAATAATTTATGTAAGTAAAATAAAGAAAATACACGTTCAGACATGAGGTATATCTCTAAAATACATGTTCTTTTATGTGCCGTAGCTTTAGCCATAACGGCATGCCAAAGCGAAGACTCTATTTCGCCGGAGACTGATATGGAAACGGTCAAACTTCTTGTGACAGTTCCTGCTACGTCAGGGCTGACGCGTATAGGCGATCCGGGGACGGGCGTGGAAGAAGGAGCTGACTGGGACAGGCTGGCGGTGATATTGGCGTATAACGACGGACCGTATGTGCAAAAAACAATTATAACAAAAGATGATTTTGACAAACTTCCTAATTATGACGGCCGTGAAGGAGTAAAACTTCTTACTATCGATGCACAAATTGGTTCTGCATATATTTACGGCGTAACATACAGCAGTGATGCTCAGTATAACCCGGAACAAAGCATAAGTGACTGTAAAGATAATGAGCAGGTGAAAGCCTTGACAATATCTAATGATTATGCAGGAACAGACGATAATGCTTCAGCTAAGTTTGTCAGCGTAGCCACCGGGTATTATAAAACAGCTGTTAGCGGCGACCAGCCGGCTCTGTTTGAAATACAAGTTGGCGGTACGGGTGAGATAGGCAGCATACCGACAATGACGCTTACCCGTCTTGCCTCTAAAATAGACATACAGTGGGATGCTGCTGATGCATACGATCAAGGATATACAGATGTGAAGGTTACAGATTTTACATATAAAGGAAAGGAATATGGCCGATTGTTCCCGGAGATTACAGGTGTGACACCGGATAATCAAGATAAGTCATGGACATTCTATAACACCTCAGAGATAAGTCAGCGCAACGGTCGCGTGTATCATTATACGTTCACTGATGGTGCAACGACACCGAGTGTGACATTTAATATTTCTGCAAGAAAAGACGGCAATGATATTACCGGAAGCGGATATACAATGAATTTCAGTTATGTCTTGCAGCAGGCCGCCTGGTATAAGGTTAACGCAACGATAAAGGGCGTAACCGGCAGTGGAAGTATCACGCTGAGCATGAATTGAGCCGGCAGACATGAATAAAAACTGACACACTGAGAAATTGATAATATCAGTAAAGACAACAAAAAATATTAATGTAGCAGTATCTGCAAAGATAATCGTAAAAGAATAATGAAATGATAAAGATGCGGACTTTATTCAAATTTTATATGTTGCTTTTATTCCTGGGTTCTTCTTTAGGAATTATGGCACAAACAAAGATTTATTACGTCAGCCCGACAGGTGTTGGCGACGGCACGTCGTGGGAAACTACTACGACATTGCAAACAGCATTACAGAATGCCGTTGCCGGCGACCAGATATGGGTGCAGGGCTTTGAACAGATAACGAGCGCCGACCAGCTGTATATAGCTCCTGCCGATGGGTTCAGCTTGAAGTCAGGCGTTCAGCTTTATGGCGGTTTTAAGGGCGATGAAACTAATGTCAACAGCCGTGAGACGCTCGGAAAGCCATATCAGATGAAATATCGTTCCGTGCTTTCGGGTGATATCAAGAGAGATGATGTTGTTGACAATACAAACTTGATATTCCCTGCCAATACAACACGTTCAGACAATGCCACACATGTGCTGAATGTTAATATGGCACCTGCCTCAGGAAACAATAAAAATACTTCGCCCACTATAATAAATGGATTCTCAATAGGCAACGGCCATGCTGACGGCTCTGGTGAGAAGGGCGGCGGTATATATATACATGGCGATAATACGGGTGGCGGCATCTTCCGCATAGAACGCTGCTTCCTGTTGAACAACTATGCCACACAAGGTGGTGCCATATACGTTGATGCTGAAGTAAAGAATGTCAACAACAGCACATCACTTGTTAATCAGTGTGTTGTTTATAACAATGCAGCCGGAGAGCGTGCCGCAGTTGAGAACGCCGGTGGCGGTCTGTATCTGGCAGGCGAGGCCACAGTGGTTAACTCATCAATATTCAATAATGAGAATGGAGGACTGCGCCTTGCTGACGGGGCGAAAGTTGTGAATAGTACTGTGTCGAGAAATTCAAGTGGCGGCATCGATATGATAGACGATAATGCCGAAGGGTATAATGTTGCAAATACTATTATTTGGGGAAATTCAACTCTTTCGACGCAATACAGACCGAAATTCAAAAATTCCGCATTCCATGAAGTTGAGGCTGGTGATTCAGACGGAAACATATATGTTACTGCAGAAAATCGCGGTGACACTAATGCTCCTATGTTTGACGCACCGTCGCTGAAGACAAGTTATGACCGTGATTTCAACTGGCGTCAGACAGCTTATCCGCTTTGGTCGTGGAATGTGCTTGAAGGGTCGGTAATGTTAAGTAAGGGTGATCAGCAGTCTTACGACCAGTCTGCATACGGCAGTGAGGATATGGCCGGCAATCCGCGTTTTAACGGCTCTACGATAGATATCGGAGCATATGAGTTTCAGCAGATGTTGTCGACACGTATACGTTACGTCAAACCTGTTGCAACCGGGACAGGCGATGGCTCTTCTTGGGAAAATGCTTCTGGTAACTTGCAGAATATGATAGACGAACTGGCCAAGAACAATCCGCAGAATCTTCCTGGAGAAGTTTGGGTGGCTGCCGGAACTTATGTACCACAGGTACAGGTTATCAGCGGAACAACTTATTCTGCATCGTTCCTTATGCGTGACGGAATTAGTGTTTATGGAGGCTTTGCCGGTGATGAAAGCAGTAAGCAGGAACGTGAAGTGGGCAAAATGCCGTGGAATTTTGTTAATAAGACCATTCTCGAAGGTTCTTATTATGAACACAGCAAGACATCTTGGAATGAGTCAAATCATAAATGGACTTTGACGAGCGACTCACGTCATGTTGTTTTCTTTTCACCGCTACCTTCAGAAGGCAAAAGCGGTTTCGACAAATCAACCATACTTAATGGAGTAACCATACGTGGAGGTTATGCTCAGGGAGGTGAAGGCGTGGCAGACTTCATGACAGACCGTGGAGCCGGTGTTTACATGGGTATTAATGCAACACTGGAGAAGTGTATTGTTACAGAAAACTCGTCTACGGGCAATGGCGGTGCTGTCTATATATACGGCGGACGTGTTATGAATTCGCTGATATATAATAACAATGCCGACGGTGACGGTGGAGCTGTATATGTTGACAATGCCGGTATAGTGTTGGCCTCTATGCTTACTAACAATTCTGCCAACAATGGCTCGGGCGCTTATCTTGCACACACCGGCAATTGGACAGACGGCAAGCCGCATCCTGAATATCTCATCCTTTCAACCTCTGTTGTGTCAAATAATACAAGTCGTCTTAATGGTGCTGTTTATTGTGCAAAAGGCGGAGTGTTGATGCAGAATACTATAACTAACAACGATTGCCCTACGGCAACAGACAATACTTCTGCCAATGCATCACAGAGTGGTGGCTTGTATGTTGATTCATATGGACTTGTAATCAATTCTGTTTTGTGGAACAATACTATCCAGAAACGTAATATACCGATGTATGCAAAGAATCCAACACCGTCTAATGTACGTTTCTTGTATACAGCATTGTCTGGTATAAACAATGCTGTTTGGAATAATGTGCTTCAGCAGGAAGTAATTTCGTTGGCAGAGAGCAATAATATTGCTGAAGAAGGCGTGCTCAGTCCTGACTTTGTTGCCGAAGGCCTGCCTGAGTCTACAGGTGTAACAGGTTTATTGGAAGATGTTAACTATTTCTGGCAACCTGTAACGGGAGCAAATCTGCGTGCTCGTGGTATGACGTTAGGTACATTCCCAGATGATGTGCTGGTTGCTCCTGAAATAGATATTGCCGGGACACGATTTGCTCAGAAACCGGCTGTGGGTGCTTATTCGGTTGAGGCTACCAATATTAATCCTGAAGATACAGGAGATGCCTTGAAAGTATATGTTGATGTTGAATGTGCTGTGGCTACTCATGACGGCAGTTCATGGGCAAATGGCTATCGCTCACTTAATGAGGCTATTGCCTATTTGTCAGGTCTAGATAAGGAAACTGTTGGAAGCAAACGTCTTGAGGTGCATGTGATGGAGGGTGATATATGGCCGCGTTATGCTTTTACGAACCTTGATCCGCAAACTGCAACTATAGACATTCCTGCAGCGGCAAGTGGGGCAACTTTGTATATTTATGGAGGCTATCATAGATCAGACGACAAGATTTCGGTTGAACGTAATCCGCTGACTTATCGTTCTGTTATAAACGGTAACCATGAAGGCAAGAATATTGAAGATGGATTGTATCATTGTATAACTGTTGCTAAAGGAGCTGCAGTTTGTCTTGACGGATTTCATATTATTAACGGTTACGCTGCAGGTGAGGCAAGCCGTCAATATGGCGCAGGTCTGCTTGTGCATGATGGAGCAAATGTTACGGTGAACAACTGTATCTTTGAGAACAATACGGCTCAAGAGGGTTCGGCTATTGATGCACGTAATGCATCTTTGACGATGAATAACTGTGTCGTAAATAACAATACGAATATAACTGAAACTGCAGCTGTGGTAAACGGTAATGGGGCAAATTTGAAGATGAACTTCGTTACTATAGTTAATAACAATGGCAAGGCTTATTCTGACAATGCTTCGTTGATTTCTTCATTCTCAACGGCAAACACATCAGCAAATACTCACACCATAGAAATTTCTACAGCTCAGTTCTTTAACCCGACAAAGGCATCTGGTGCATCGTTGGGTTTTGACACATATTTAGGCGGCTACTCGTCGTTCCAGCCTACCAATCAGAACCCGATAGTTAATGTTGGAAAAACTATTGGTGGAATAACAACGGACATTACGTTGTCTGCCCGTAGTCGTGGAGGTGCACCCGATTTAGGTGCCTATGAGGCACAGCTCCCTGTTGACGGAACTGTAATTTATGTACGTAGTGAAAATGGCGATGATAAGAATGATGGCTTGTCTTGGAGTAGTGCAAAGAAAACAATTACTGCGGCACTGAATACGGCTTCAACTGCCACTGAAGCTATATGGGTAGCTGCAGGAACATACAATGAGCGTGTAACAATGAAGGATGGTGTCAATGTGCTTGGTGGTTTTGCCAAGACAGGCAATCCTGACAATAAGCTAGATGGTGTAAACCGCGACATATCTAATGCCAACAGCAACTTTATGACTGTTATAGATGGACAGAGTGGTGGACGAGTCTTGACACAGCCGGCAAACTTTAATAAACTTACTACTTGGGAAGGTCTTGTTATTCAGAATGGAGCTACAAAAGGAGACAATGCTGACAGTAATGGAGCAGGTGTTAAGTTGATGAGCAACGGTAAGTTAAAGAATAGTCTTGTTCAAAATAATACGCATACAAATACATATAGTTCATGGGGAAGTGATACCAAATCTATAGGTGGCGGTGGTATTAGTATGTCAGCTGGTTCTATTGTTGATGGCTGTATCATAAAAGCGAATAAAGCGAATAAAGAAAATAATGACAGATATACCTGTGGTGCGGGTATTCACATGAATGGAGGCACGCTCATTAATTCTATTGTTGTGGATAATGTTGCGACAAGCGTAGGGTCTGGATTGTTGGCATGGGGTTCAAATATACTTGGAGCTGCCGTATTTATAAATAATGCAGGAACTTTTTATAATTGCACATTCGCATATAATTATGGTAATACAAATGGAAAATCTGCTGTTGTAGGTGGCGTTTGGGATGATTCGAAGAATTCAAAGTTTTATAATTGTATATTTTGGGGAAATGCAGGCAATGGAGACGGTGGTGAGAATACTATTCAGGTGGGAGGACCAGGATATTCTGATGGTGGAACAGAGGCTGCAGCAAACAAAAATTTGATCAACTGTTATGCTTCTATTGCCGAAATCTCTCAAACTACATCTGAATTATGGAACAATCCTGATGCTACATTCCAAATGAATATCGGTAGCAATGATTATAATCAGATGATTTCAAAGGCAAAGGCTAATCAGCCATTTGATGATAATTATAAACTATTGAATAATACGACCGGTTTACATTGTATTAATAAAGGAAACAATATTTATGTTGAAGATAACGACATTTATGTCGATGCAGCCGGTGTCACACGTATTCAGTATTGTACTGTTGACAAAGGTGCTTATGAAAGTGCAGATGCCATACAGATTGAGCCGGATGAAAATGGAGTTTATTATGTTACGCAGAATGGAGCCGGAACATCAGATGGATCTTCTTTAGAAAATGCGTCTTGTGCAATGGAACTGCAGCGTGTGCTTAATGCTGCAGGTGAGCGTGCAAAGACTGGAATGGATGCAATTGTGAAAATTGCCGGTTATGAAAGCGCTTCTTTTGTTTATAACGCAAACACACTAAGTAATCAGGATGATCCGCAGAGCTACACTTACGTAATTCCTTATGGCGTTACAGTGATGGGCGGGTTCAGCGATAAGGATGGCAACTGGGATGATGACAACGACGGATATAAGCGCGATCCGATTACATATAAAACTGTTTTGTCGGCTATAAATAATAGTAGCTCGTTGGAACAGAAGGTGAACGGATATCATACCGTTACGTTCGGAGAGAAGCCTTCAGACTGGAACGGCAACGATAAGAAGAGTATCATAGACGGTATCTATCTTATTGACGGCAAGGCAACATCTATGGCCGGTAACGACAATCCTAATACGCGTGGAGGCGGTGCTGTCGTACCATCTTGGGCACATGTGCGCAACTGTGTTGTGGCCCGTTGCGAGGCTATTGAAGGAGGTGGACTTTATGTCTTGCCCGGAGGCATTGTGTCTGGCTCGCTTATTATGGATAATACGGCAGAAAATGGAGCAGGGGTATATGCAGATAATACAAATGCCGGTAAAGACAGCAGAGCTCACATGGTGTCATGTACAGTGACTGACAATACTGCTTCATCTATAGGTGGAGGCTTGTTCCTCGAGGATGGTGCTATGATGGTGACCAATTCAATATTGTGGGGTAATACGGCACCTTCTGACAAAAATATCAGTGGTGTCTTGACAGAGGCTTTAGAGGATGATGTGTGGTCTTCTGTTGAGCATGGCATTTCTGCATTTTATCCTGTCAACCATTCGTTTGTTGAGACATATGAGATGCCTTCTAATTTTGAAAATACGACAATGGAAAGCAATGAAGATCTTTACTTTGCATCGTCTTCTCGATTGTTGAAGGCCTATTCGCCATTGATAAAGCATGGCATGGATACTGAATATCAGGACGCTATGGCCAGTCGGTTAGGTATCTCTTCTGTTGATATGCAGGGCATACCCCGTATTCAGGCCGATATGCCTCGTATTGATGCCGGAGCGTTCGCGTTTGAAGGCGGAACCATACCTACAGACGTCCTGCTTACCCGCATCTTCGTGTCACAAGGCGCAAATGTGCAGTTGCCCGAAGGTGAGGATATGGACAAATATATAGGGCGTTCTTTCTATACATCGCTGACATGGCTTGATGATGCGTTGGAGTATATCAAGGCTGTGCGTGAAAATGGTGTTGCAAAAGAAACTGACAGGTTTGAAATCCTTTTGGCCGGCGGCACATATAAACCAAGTTACCGTCGTATGGATGCAAGCACTGAGACTGTAGACCAGCGACAGAACTCTTATGTTATTCCGCAAGGTGTGAGCATCTATGGAGGATTTAACGGAACAGAACAAATTTCCTCTAAGTCAGCCGATGGTCAGGATATTGTATCTATTCCGGGGGTAACTGGCAGCTTTACTTGCATGGGAGACATCAGTGAAATTTTATCTAACCGTGCTTATTCTGACTTTAATCAGAATGGCATCAACGAGCCGTGGGAACTTGCCAGTCAGGTAATACTCTCAGGCAATGTTAACGTGTCAGAGCAGGTTAAGAATGTTTATCATGTAGTTTATTCTGATGCAGGAAAAAATCAGGAACCGCTTAATCCTGTTATATTAGACGGCTTGACCATTATGGACGGTGAAACTTCAAACATATTAAGTAATGCGGCTGATACTGACGAAATCGGTCGAGGTGGAGGCATCTATTCTAACGGAGTGTCTTATCTGCTTAACCGCTGCCGTCTCATCAATAATTTTGCAGTTCGCGGCGGAGCGGTCTATATGCGTGACGCCAAGTTGACCATTGTAAATTCCATTCTGGCCGGTAACGGCACGGTGGATAATGCCCAGCCTGTAGTGCCTACTCAGCTGCCAAGAGGTGGAGCTGTATATGTAGCGGGCGTTTCTGATGCTCCTAAGGTCTATGCAGGGTTATATGCTGTAAATACGCTTTGGGTGAATAATGAGACAGTAGGCCAGGGCGGAGCCATCGGAACAAATTATGCAGATGGAATAATTGGACCGAATTATGTTCCTGAAGTTTCATTAATGAATAATACTTTTGTCAGAAATAAGGCTCAAAGCAATGCGGTGATTTACCACCACAATGGCAAAAATACTATTACAAATACGTTAATGTGGGGTAATGAAATTACAGGTGAGAATATTCCGCAGACAGACGAAACAAACACGTCGATCACTCACAGTGCGAGCGATGCTGTTGATTTGTCAAAATACAGCGATACCAATATTCTTCTTTCTACAGACAATACTTCTGTAACCGGACCTCGCTTTACCAAGCCTTCATCAACAGCAGGTGTAGCCGGCAATGATGCCAACAATCAATGGAATCCCGCTGCAATATCTGTATTGACTGATGCCGGAGACGGAACTCATAAGGTGGCAACCGGAAGCGGAACTATTGACGGTGCATACGCAGACTGGATGCGGAGCAATGCCGGCGAATATGCCACACAATACATGGGATATAAAGACTATATGGACACATATCTCCGTTATGCTGGTCCTTTGAAAGAAGACGGAACTTCTGCCGATAAGCCTATAGACATAGGCTTATATGAATATCAGTACGAAATAACGTTCCCGCAGATGGATGCTATATATGTGGCAACGGTAGAGAGCGGAAAGGCAGATGGATCAAACTGGGCAAATGCAACTTCTGACCTGCGCGGAGCTCTGACGGCTATGGCCAATCCTACAGGAGGTACAGTTAAGGATAAGGCCGTTTATATTAAAGCCGGTGAGTATTCATTGCCAAGAATGTCAACAGGTACGGCTTTTACAGTGTCTATGGGTGATACTCAGTATGGCGAGTCGCTGAATGTAAAAGGCTCGTATAATGAGTCGGGTGTTCAGGATTTCAGCAAGCCTACTGTAATTACAACTCAGGAGAGCAATGCCGACGTAACGAGCCTGTTGATGGACGTTGCGGCCAACAACAAGCCTGTAACGATAGAAGGACTTACCTTTATAAACAAAAATTCAAACGGCGGAACAGGAATGCAGGCAAGTACGGGCGGAGGCAAGGTTACGCTTAAAAATGCAGGCTTCCGTGGCAATAAGGCAAATGGATTGAATATAGTTTCTGGTTCGTCGGGCAAAATTCTGCTTGTCAATACGCTGTTTGCCGACGGAGGTACAGGACTTAATGGAGCCGACAGCCGGACTACGGTGGTGAATGCAACGTTTGCCAATAACAAGACAGATCTTACTACCTCAGCATCAGTGCCGTCTGTTTATAACTCTGTTTCATGGAATAACGATACACAGAATTTGACAACAGACGATGACAACAAGAATGTGGCAATAACCCGTGGTGTGGCAAACGATAATGTCAATGAAGGTCCTAACTTCCGCGATCCGGATAATGCAGATGTCTATAATCGTGATTATCGTATACGCCCAAGTGTGAAGTTGCTCAATAAGGGCAGCAATGCCAATTATGCAGAGCAGGCTCTGGCAGCAGAGACAATTCCGGCTGAAGAGAAAGATCTTGGCAATAACCAGCGAGTTGTTGACGGGTCGGTAGATGTTGGTGCATACGAGTATGAAGCACCGCTGCAGCCTATTGTCTATGTTAAGGCTGACCTTACGGCAACTGCTGACGGAAAGAGCTGGGAGACGGCTCTTGGCGACTTGCAGGGTGCTGTTGATTTGGCCGGCTTGTATGCTTTGGGACATTCAGGACAGAATGGTTACGTTTTTGTTCACGGCAATTATCATGATACGGGCTTGCTGAATATGTCTCTTGGAAATACCAAGGTGTATGGAAGCATGAACGATGAGCGGAGTGCTGAAACAGAAACAGACCGCATTGTTTCTGACTTGCTGAGCAAGCGTAAAGGCATGTTGGTTGCCGCAAGCCGCTCTTCATTGGAGAACGTTGCCATAGGTGCTGACGGCGTGATAGATGGATTTGAGATTACAGGCAAGCCGGTGGTTAATGCCGGTGTACTTTCCACTTCGATTGTTAATAATGGTGTTGAGGGTGCCGCAGGCGGCTTGTTGTATAATTCGTTGGTGTTGGGCTCAGTCAATGCTGTTAAGGCGGTTAATGTGACGTCGGCGGAAGCCATAAATGGTGCAGCCGGCAGTGGCAACAACCGTGCTTCTGTTGCAGAAACGAACAGTTATGTTACGGACGATTACTGGAAATATCAGTTGATGGAGACCTCGCAGGATATTGATCCGACAGGTAACCGGACGGATATAAACGAGTATATAATGAAAGTAGGCCATGAGCGCGACCTTATAGGCAACAGGCGAATCCGCAACGCAGTTGATAACGGCTGCTTTGAGACATGGAATATAAGCAGCGATTACGCTATTACGGCAGATGACTATCCCGTTGGCAGGTCAGTGGTGTATGTACGCAAGGGACAGGAACTTTCGGTCAAAGCAGGAGTTTACCCTAATGGCAACGCCTTCAACCCCGGATACCTGCTTCTGGAACATCAGGCAGGTTTGCGCGGCAACGGCAATTACATCTCGCTGACAAACTTTGCTGTTGAACGCGATGTAACAGAAAATGGCAACGACCTGGCCGTAATGCCGTTTGAAGTTAAGCGTATGAGTCCTTTAAGCGGTTATAACTTGAAGCGCTACAGTGGACAGATGCGTGCTGCTTACAGTTATCAGTATGACGGATCTGACGGCAAGGCATGGACAGACGGCGGCTTTGCGCAAATAGGAACAACAGAGGGCTTCCTCATTGAAAACACCTCAAACGATAATCTTACGGTGCGTTTCAGCGGAAAACAGTATAGTGAGGGTGGAGCAGACAAGAGTGTCGTGCTTTATAAATGGAACTATAATGAACCATGGTACTCAAGTTCGTCAGCTGGCAATAAGTTCACACATAAGGAGAACATGAGCTGGAACCTCTTCGGTTCGCCTTATCTCTGCGCAATGAATTATGGCGACATGGAATACGGCCGCGTGATATATGGATACACTGAGGGTGCATATAAGACGATAAACACTGCCGGCGAAACTGCCGGAGGATATATTCCTGCTGGAGATGCAGTTTTCACACAGACTGCTACCTTGAAGGATGCAGAGATTGTCGGCATCAAGACCTCTGAGCAGAAAGACGGCGTGCCTTATGCCGCGGCTGCAAATCTTACGGTAGGCCTGAGCCAGGCCGGGGCAACGCGTGCTGCCGGGGCAGACAAGGCCGACGTGCTGCAGCTTAACGCTGTGCCTGAAAATGAGGCACGCAACTCTTTCGACATCGCCTCTGATGGCGTCAAGTGGATGGCTGCCGACAGCGTAGCGCAGCTTTACGCTGCACGCTCGGGCGCACGCTATTCGCTGTTGTCAGCTGTCAGCCAGGGCGGTGAGGTGGCTGTTGGCGTTACGTTGCCCGAACCAGGCATGTACACGTTCTATATACCTGAAACCTGTGATGCCGGCAACTATGAAAGTGTAGTGCTTAAAGATGCCAAGACTGGCAAACAGACCAATCTGCTTGATGGCGGCTATGACTTCACCTCTGTTGAAGGCGGCGACATATCGGGACGCTTCACTATAAGCTTCAACCGTATGCTCGATGACGATAAGAATGCAGACATACGCGCATGGTCGCCCTTGCGTGACAGGGTTAGCGTTAGCGGTGTTGAGGCAGGCGACCGCATAGCCGTTTATTCTGCTGACGGTGTCCAGGCTGCTTCATGCGTGGCATCATCTTCTGTTGAGAACATTCAGGCGTCCGTGTCGGGTGTTGCGGTTGTTGAGATAACGCGAGATGGCAGGACGATAGCCGTTAGAAAGGTGAAGATGAAGTGAGTGTAAAGTTTTTCCTTTATATAGAATAAAATCAATGCCGTATGACTCAGTCCGAGTTCATGCGGCATTATTTTTTAGTTTGCCCTCTTTGATTCTCGCTCTTTTGTATCCCTGTAGACATTGTTTACTTTGTCTCTACCAAAGTTATATGATATGCGAAATGATACAGAGCTGGCGTGAATGTCGTTTCGTGTGTAAACCTTATAATCGTTATAAATAGCTGTTGATTTTGTTGTGTTCCATCCAAAAGGATCTGTAACAGATGCTGTCAGTGTGAGTCTGTCGTTCAGCAGGTTGTATCTTAAATAACAGCCGAGCAATGACATAGCCTTGTATCTTATCATGCGTTCATGATAAGGAAAATAATGGCTGAATCTCATATCTAGAATCAGATTTTTCTGTTTGTTCAGTATGAATGATGTATTGAATTCAATTTTCCCGCTCCAACTGCTATCGTCAGCATCTTTGTAATCAGTCAGTTTTGATTTTGCATATGTGTGGAAAAACTCGCCTCCAAGGTTGAGGTTCCACCATCCGAAAAAAGAACGGTAATATGATAAATATAGTCCTGTCTTATTGCTGTTGATATGATTTTCCGGTATAGTGTATTGGGAGCCGTCGTTATTGAACCGCGTGATGTAGCCGATGGCATCATTGTTGTATGAATTATATAAAACGGCATATATTCCTTTAAAACTATAGTTTATCTCTGCATTGTGGGCAACACTGGGGCGTAAGTCAGGATTGCCAGACACGTAGTCGCTCGTTGTAGTATAGTATTTATATGGATTCAAGTCGTTGAAGTTTGGTCTTGTTATTCCCATAGAATAAGAGAGTGTGAAACGTCCTGCTTTATAGCTGTTCCAACTGAGATTAACTGTTGGGAACAGATGATTATAGCTATATCTGCTTTCTTCATCTTTTACCCGCTGATATCCTTTGGTGCGTGTAGATTCATACCGTAGCCCGAGCTTACCGAAAAAAGAGTTTGTAAAATTTCTCTCTGCGCTGACATACGCTACGGCCGTACTCTCATCATATTCGAAGGCATTGCTTTGTTTTGTGTCTGACATCCAAGAATTGTTCTCCAGATACCGTACATCCAAAGCTGTGTTGTTGCCTATGCATGTAAAAGCCAGTCCTGCTTCCATTTTGAATAACTTTAATGGCAGTATGGCATCCAGTTTGGCTGAATGAATATGATATTTGTTGTCGCCTGTGTTTGTAAGTTTTGTATCCGTATTGTTTGCTGATGTTGTTACGTTCGAAAAACTCTGCGCTTGCTTGTCGTAGTAATTGTAAGTTAGGCTGAGCATTTTTCCTTTTGTATCCAGCATCCAGTCTGAAAAAACTGTAATTGTTAATGCGTTATCCGGGCGTGAAGGAGAATAGTTTGTAGAACTGTATACATTACCCCGGTCTGTCGTTACATCAAAAAGTTTGCTGTTCAGTCTGTTCGTATAATAATTAAGTATGACGCCTGCGTTCAGTCTATTTGTAAATTTATATTTGAACAAGCCGTTCGCTCCGAAAGTTCTGTTCCTGTAATTTGTTGTGCGCTGTGAAATCTTCGTGTAATATGGAAAAATGTAAGTGCGGTCCAGGTCATTGATGCCTTTAGAATCATTCCAACTGGCATCTGCCGACAATTCTACTTTACGTGTCGTATGCGATACATTTCCTCCAAGTTGATAACAGAAAGACTCACGGATGATTCCGTTTGCCCATATGTTTCCACGTGTGCCTAAAGATTCATTTTTAGATGTAATGCTGATATAGGCTACGTTATTGTTCGCTCCATATTTTGCCGGAGGAGTAGTCAGCACCTCAATTTTCTCAATTCCACTTGCCTGAAGATTCTTCAGACGCAAGGCCATAGCCTCGTCTGATATCTCCATGAGATGTCCGTCGATGATATATTTTACAGAACTTTTACCTGCTACTGTAACCATATCGTTCACAACCGATACGCGCGGTATGCGGTCAAGCACCTCTATACCGTTCATACCCTTGGCATATTGGTCGTTTTTAGTCAGGTATATAATCCTGTCAGGAGCCTGTTTTACAACGGTGCGTGATGCCATCACAACAACTTCTTTCAGTTCGAGCTGTCTTTCCCAATTTGTTGCAGTAGAGTCTGCTTGGTCCTGAGCTGACATGGGGATGGCAAAAAATAGTGACCATAAAGTGAAAACGTATGGTTTCATATAAAATCTTTTATTTAAAAGCCTTTTCTTTTCCTTGAATAAAGAAGAACGCACCGCCGCCTGATTTGTCACGTTTCAGTCCGATATATATGGTCTCACCATTATTGACAATCTGCAGTGACGTGTATCTTCCGTCATCTCCCTGATAGTCGGAATAGTCTTTAGCGCGCGGCTTATCCTTTTCTATAGCGTCTGCTATAGCCTTTATTATCTTCAAATTGTTTTTCACGGTTATTCCGCGATAATAGTTGCCGTTACTTTTATAGACAGAGATGCTTACACTCTTGTTGTTGTTATATCTGCCGTCAAATAACTTTTCCACATTCAGTTTCGGGGGCCTTGCACTGGCTGTCAGTGCTATTAGGACCATAAAGAAAAAAATCAGAAAACGTTTCATCTCTTACTATTTTGATTGTTAAAAAATTGTTTTACTTTGTTTTGTTCTGCAGCCTTTTGTCTTTCTATAGCCTGCATGAACTCTTCTACCTTGGCTGCTTCTGTTTCTGCTATTTTTCGTGCAGTCTTTTCGTCTACCTGCTTACCTTTGACGTATGCGACATAATGGCTGTCGCCAGTTGAAGTGCCCATTTCGTTTATTTTATACAGGAAAACACTTCCTGTCAATATTATGGCAACGCTTGCAGCTGCTGACAAAGTCCATATAAGAGCTTTTTGTAGAGGCGTACGTCTGTGGCGTGCTGAAGTATCATCTGCAAGCTTCATCTGACGCGACAAGCCCATAAGCTCTTTCGTCTCATTTATAATGTCTGAACTGTATGCCGTGCATAGCAATATATATTCCAGTTCAGTTTCTTCCTGCACAGACAGCCGGCACTCATTATAAAGAAGACATAGTGTCTCTATTTCCTTGATGCTTAAATTCACTTCCTGTTTCATCTGTTTAATCTTTTGTAAGTTTCACGTATTTTTCTGCGGGTACGGCTCATGTTCATTCTTACAGACTCAACCGACATTGACAACTCTTCGGCAATCTGCTCATAATCAAAACCTTCGTGTGTCACAAGGTTGAATATCTGTTGTTGTAGAGGTGTCAGTTCTTCTTTCAACAGATTTTCCAACGTATTTATGTCTTCCACTTCCATTTCGTATTGCAGAGAGACCGGTGTTTTTACTTCATCTATAGTCTTCATATTTGTCCTCCTTAGTCTGTCTATACAAACATTTCGCAATACACAGACAAGCTTGTTTCTCGCCTCGTTAGGATCTGACACATTATTTTTCAGTTTAAGTTTTAGCCATGATTCCTGGAGTACGTCTTTTGCATCCTCATCGTTTTGAAGATATCTCAATGCGATGTGGTGCAGCTTGTCGCGCAAGTCCATGAATGAGGATGTCAATATATCTCGTTCCATATACTACTGATACGAATGAATACGGAAAACATAACAGCAGAATTTCTTTTTTTGTAATTTTAGACGATATTTTTAGTGTATCTGTTTGATTGTTAATGATAAGGTTTATATTAATTATGATACATCAAGGTTTCCCCCGATATTCTCAAAGGCTAAAGTTACAGATTTTTTATTGTATATATGATTGTTTTTATGGGGATATTTAGTTCTTGATGGCAAATCCATGCTGCCAAAGGCCGCTAATCACCTTGCAAAAGGGCACATATTACATCGCGATATGTGCCCTTTTGCATTGCGGAATGTATGCTTTTGCATTGCTGTTGCAGTCTGGTGTATGCAGAAAATATTTTTGTTAAAAACTCGTCACTCGTCACAATCTCGTGTAAGGCCTTGATAGACAGAATGTTAATGTGTGACGAGTTGAAAACGCAACTCGTCACACACAGTTGTATTTGGCCTGTTGAGGCTGATTTTGCGGCTAAAAGTATTGATATAATGGCTTTATATTGTTCGGAAAATGGAGAAATAATAGTGATGTGACGAGTTGCGTTTTTAACTCGTCACGCATTAAGTCGCTGATTGATAGAGTGTTAAACCCTGTTGTGATGAGTGATGAGTTTTTTGCGAAAAAGTTTTTTGTATTTCGGAGTTTGGGTTCTTTCCTAAATTTGGTTGACTTCAAATAGTCCTTTCCCTGATTAAAGTTGATTTCGCTTTGGTGTTTATCTGTTATCGGTTGACAGCTGTATGCTATTGTCAGGTCAAACTTTTTGTCTTGGGGCTAAAAGGCTGCGGCATCACTGGACGAATGGCATCTTTGCCAGTTTGTTTATGAGTTATGATGATTTTGTTGCTTATATAGTTTTGTCGGAGTATTTTCAGATTAAAAATTTGTTTATTTGCATAATTATTGCGTATTTTGCAGTAAAATTACGATAATGTGCAGTGTGCCCGCTTTTAGGCATGAATTTTGTTAGAATAAGTATATGAAGCAGACACTGACTGCCTTGTTGTGAAATATAAAAAATAAACATTATGACATTATATCCAAAACTGATAATGGATGCCTTGGCTACCGTTACGTATCCGGGTACCAAGAAGAACCTTGTAGAGAGTGAGATGGTGGCCGACAATCTGCGTATTGACGGCATGAAGGTGTCGTTCTCGCTGATATTTCCGCGCGACACCGACCCCTTTATGAAGTCTACCATCAAGGCTGCCGAGGCTGCCATACACTATCATGTAAGCAAGGACGTTGAGGTGACCATCGAGGTGGAGACTAAGTCGAAGCCCAGACCCGAGGCCGGAAAGATGCTTCCGGGCGTAAAGAATATCATTGCCGTAAGTTCTGGCAAGGGCGGAGTGGGCAAGAGCACCGTTGCTGCCAACCTGGCCATATCTCTCGCACGTCTTGGCTATAAGGTCGGACTGCTCGATACAGACATCTTCGGTCCGTCAATGCCTAAGATGTTCGGCGTAGAGGATTTCCGTCCCTATGCAGTTCATAAAGACGGACGCGACCTCATTGAGCCTGTTGAAAAGTATGGCGTGAAGCTGCTGAGTATAGGTTTCTTTGTAAATCCTGACACAGCTACACTGTGGCGCGGCGGAATGGCTTCTAATGCGCTGAAGCAGCTCATAGGTGATGCTGACTGGGGCGAGCTTGACTATTTTGTGCTCGACACGCCTCCCGGAACAAGCGACATACATCTGACGCTGCTGCAGACACTGGCCATAACGGGTGCAGTTATAGTGAGCACACCGCAGAAGGTGGCACTGGCAGACGCACGCAAGGGTATCGACATGTACAGAAACGACAAGGTGAATGTGCCTATCCTCGGACTTGTTGAGAATATGGCGTGGTTTACTCCTGCCGAACTTCCTGAAAACAAGTATTACATATTCGGCAAGGAAGGATGCAAGAATCTTGCCAAGGAGATGGACGTGCCTTTGCTGGCTCAGATACCTGTTGTGCAGAGCATCTGTGAGAGCGGCGACGACGGCAAGCCGGCTGCCCTTAATGTTGACACCATGACAGGTCAGGCATTTATCAATCTGGCCATGGCTGTTGTTACTGTTGTCAACCGCCGTAATGCCGAGCAGGCGCCTACAAAGATTGTTGAGGTAAAGAACAGCTGACACCATGATGCCGTCTGAACGCTGATGGCTTATGGGCTGTGATTATTATAATGCGGTTCTGGCTCGATGTCCTTTAGGCATGGCTCTGGTTATGTCAGGGCAATGCTGCCGGCAAGCGGATAACGGAAAACAAAGAGACAGATTAAAATCTCAGTCTGCTTGCGGCAGGTAAGGACATATTCGGCCTGATAGCAGATAAAAATTTAACGGAAGTCAGCATGCAAGTGCATGCCCGACTTCCGTTTATTTTTATGCTAACTTATTGATTTTGCGCACATACATTTTTTTATGTGCGTCTTTGTTTGCATTTTATATGTCTATTCTGCCGTTTCTGTTTCGGCAGTTTCGTAGTTTCTTTCAGTTCTTAGTCTTTCAATTTCCTTACGTCGCGTCTTTATTATCTGGCGTCTGTAAAGCAGGCACGTTATGAGGAAATAGACGAAAGCCTGAATCCACAGTGCCCTGTATTCGTACAGCACATCGCCAAGGCGTGCCTCCATGCCGTTCATTCTGACAAAGCCGCGTATGCCGAAGGTTGAAGGAACGAGGTTAGACACCCATTGCCAGAACTCCGGTATGGCGCTCTGCGGCCATGACACTCCTGACACAAACAGGAATGGCAGTGAGGTGAATACAACCAGGAGTATGATGTTCTCGCGGTATCTCACGGCGCATGAGACAATCATCGAGAAGAATATGCATGAGAGCAGATAGGGCAGCATGAAGCATGCCAGGTCGCCGGCATGGAGCAGCGACGTGAAGCCGAATATGCGTGGTACAACAAGAGTGATGTAAGCTGATATCACGGCATAAATCATAAGATAGCACAGCGACTTGCCAAGCACGATGCGGAATATGCCGTTGTAATGCCTGCTTACGGGAACGAGCTGCTTAAACCTGTTCTTCTCTCTTGCGGTTCCTGCCGACAGACCTACGCCAAGCAGCAGAGTCTGCTGCAGGATGAGTATAAGCACCGCTGGTATAAGAAAGTTGCCGTATCCTCCAGTTGTGTTGAATATCTGCACTTCGTCAAAGTCAAGCGGCTTTATCGTTATCTCGTTCTCGCGTTCGGTGGTGTTGCCGGCGCGCTGAATCTGTATTTCTGAATTGATGTTTCCGGCTACAGCAGTGGCTGTCTGGAATATGGCCTTGTAGTAGAGCATGAAACTCATGTCGCAGAACACGTTGACATGGCTTTGCTCCATCCGGTTGATGTTGGTCTGAAAGTCTTCTGGAAAATACAGCACGCCCGAGGCTTCCTGTCTGCCCACAAGGTCTCTGGCTTCGCTCAGGCTGTTGCAGTAATATGTAATCTTGGCGTCGGGTGACGCGTCAAACTGTCTGATGAACTGCCTGCTGAGATTGCTGTGCGACATGTCGACCACAGCCACCTGCACCTCGCGCACCACCTCGTTGGTGTAGATCCACGAGTAGACAAGCGGATAGAGCAGCGGCACTAGGATGAAGAAGATAAGCACACCCTCGTCTTTCCAGGTGGTTTTCATCTCTTCAGCCCAGATGTAGCACATGTCGTGTATGCCCTCATTGATCTGTTGTATTAAGCTTTTGGCTTTTTTCATCAGGTTTTATATCTTAATTCTTCTTCTGTTTTATCTTCAGTTAAAAGCGCTTAAGGCAAGTACTCATATTCTAAGGCGGCTTTCTTTATCTTGGATATAACCAGCACGGGGAGCATAATGAAGCATACCATTGCCGTTATGTTTATCCACGAGTAAGCAAGCGGATAGCCGTTGAAGATATTGAGCTGATAAATCATGTAATAGTGCCGTAGCGGAAACAGCTGGGCTATTGATTTTATTGCCGGCGACATGGCAGACAGCGGAAAGGCTGTGCCCGACAGCGAGAAACTCAATACGGCCCACAAGCTGCATATGCTCATAGACATGCGGAGCGACGGCGTGAGTCCAAAGACAAATATGCCGAAGCCCTGAGCCGCGAGGACTGAAAGCAGGCCGAGCAGCAGTATAGCCGGCAGTCCGCCGGGATGAGGAAACTGCAATATGCCGAACACATACATCATGTAGCCATAGAATATGGCCAGGAACACCAGCGTCTGTGGCAATATCTTGCCGATGAGTGCATTGTGAATGTTATTGCCGGCTGTCTCCATCCATTCTTTCGATGTGCCGAATTTCTGTTCCGTTCCTATCGAGTAGACCGTTATCAGGAAGATGAAGAGCATAAGGCAGCCCGGAATGATCATCGTGTTAAGATAGATACTATAGTTTACGGCGGGATTATTCACCGTATGCAGGTCGATGACGATAGGCTGCAGAAAACTCATAATCTGGCTTTCTGTCAGTCCTTTTGCCTGCAGCACAGACGACGCTGCCCCGGCAGAGCCAAGCGTAGATATGGTCTTGAGGTCGCGGTAAAGCAGCGCTCCGGCAGTAAGTGAGGTGGAGCTGTAGTAAAACGATATTTTAGGCTGTCTCATTGACAGCAGCTCAGACGTTGTGCCTTCGGGAATATACAGGAAGGCATAAATCTCGTTGCGCTGTATGGCATTGCGTGCCTCGCTTACGTTAGTATACCGTTTTACGATTTTTGTTGTCTGGAAGGCGTCCAGCTTTCTTATTATCGAGCGTGTGGTAGATGTATTGTCGAGGTCTACTACGCCAACGGGCATGTCGGTCGGCTGCCCGTTGCTCATTAGTGAAGTAAAAAATATGGTGACAATAACGGGGAATATCAGCATGCAGAACAGATACATCGGATTCTTCTTCAATATTCTGCATTCTCTGCATGCCACGCTGATGATGTTCCTTATGCTGACACTGTTACCCACGTTCTGGTTTTATCTGTTTTTAATTATTAGCGACATACCCGGTCTTAGTCCGTCAAGCTTTGTTACAGGACGGGCTTTCACCTCGAAAGTCTTCAAGTCATACTGTCCGTTGCTCTTTGTGGCTTTCCATACGGCATAGCTGCCTTCGTCCTTGATGTAGTAGACCTTCATCTTCAGGTCTTTGCTGAAAGCCGGGCAATATGCTGTGAATGTGTCGCCGTTCTTGAGTCCGTTGAGCTGGTCTTCACGCACGTTGAATGTACCCCACAGGTCGCTCATTATTGATATGCTCATGATAGGAGAGCCGGCTCCGATAAGTTCGCCCACTTTGGGATAAATGCTGCTTACCTCGCCTTCAACCTGTGCTATCTGCACGGTTTCGTGTATGTATGAGTTTATTTCCTGTACGGCACCCTTTGCCCTGTTCACCTGAGCCGCAGCTGCACGCTTCTCTTCGCGGCGTGCGCCGTTTACGGCCATGTCGTATTGGCTCTTGGCAGCCTTTGCCTGAGCTTCGAGCGCCTTATAGTTGGCAAATGCCTCGTCGCGTTTCTGGGCACTCATGACACCTTCGTCAAACAGACGCTGAACACGCTCGTATGACTTCTTTGCAATGTCAAGTCCGGCCTTGGCCTGCTGCCACATCTCGTAGGCTCCGCGTATCTGTTCCTGACGTGCGCCCCTGTCAGCCATCTCGTTCATGGCGGCAGCAGCGTCTTCGGCACTTTCAGCCTGCTTCTTCTTGGCCTCAATGTCAGGAGCGTCTATTATGGCCAGCGTGTCGCCAACCTTTACATAGTCGCCCTCCTTGACTCTAAGTTCAAGAATGCGCCCGGGCACCTTGCTCGACACCCTGTATTCAGATACTTCAATTTCGCCCTGTATCGTTTCAGTTGTCTTGCCAAAAGCAAAGAAACCTATAACTCCTACAATAATGACGGTTATGGCAAATCCGGTTATTGTAAGCAAGATGTTGTTATGTTGTGATTTTTTTGTCATGATTTCTAATATAATGATTCTCCAAGAACTTTCTTTAAGTTGAGCTGTGACAGCTTAACATCAATTTCAGCGTCTATCTTCTGTGAGCGTGCCTGCAGCCATGCCGTCTGTGCGGTCATGACATCCGTAACGTCCATTACGCCCTCTTTGAAGCCGAGGTTGGCACATCGCAGGTTTTCGTCGGCACGTTCTGTATTTTTGTTTGCCATGTTGAGCCGCTTGTTGGCTTCGCTTACTTTGAATGAACTCTGGTTCACCTGCAGTTCCACCTTCTCGCGTGCTTCGTCGAGCTCGAGCATGGCTATCGTAGTGGCAGTTTTGCTGGCCCTTATCTTGTATGAACTTTCAAACCAGTTCCATACAGGTATTCTCATTATCACCCCGACATTCCATACACCGGAGAACTTTTTCTCGAATCCGTTGTAAAGGTTGGGATTTGTTACAAGATAGCCTGCTGTGAGCGCTATTTGCGGCAGATACGCGGCCCTGATTATATTTGTTGTCTGTTTGCTTATGTCAACCGCATTCTGCAGCATCTTCAGTTCTGCACGGTTCTCCTTGGCGGCATCCGTGTCAACCAATGGTGTCATTTCCACCTTGCTGAATGCGTCTTCTTTATCTTCGTCTTCAAGCCTTATGTCCTTGCTGATCGGCATGCCGCACAGCTGGCAGAGCAGCATTTTTGCCAAAGACACTCCGTTCTCAACTTCCAGAAGCTGCATCTCAGCCTCGTTTAGCTTCACGTCAACCTTCAGGCCGTCGGCTCTGGTGGCAACGCCTTCGCGTATCATTTTTTCAACGTCGCCGCTCAGTTTCTTCACGAGGTTCAGATAGCTGTTAGCCAGCTTCTCCTTATGTTTCAGCGACACCACGGTCCAGTAAGCATTGTCGATGTCGTATATCGTGTTCTGCGTCTTGCTCGTTATGTCGTTTTCAGCCAGTTGCTCGCTTATGTCGGCTATCTTGTTTGCCGCAACGATGCTTCCGCCCATGAATATCGGCTGGCGCACCATGACAGATGCCGTAAAGATATTTCGCGTGTCGGTCCTGAAAGCGTCGCTTATGGATTTTCCTATGGCGTTGCCTGCATTTTCCAGTCCGGGCATTATCTTGTTGGCTATATTTCCAAGCGCTTCGGCTGTCTGCGGTGTTATAACGCCCTGACTAACCATGTCCGTTATTGCAGACGATACGGTGTTGCCCAGTTGGCCGGCAGTTGTAGTGCCGAGGTTGCCGAGCACACCTTTCTGTTCATTGTTGAGGAGAGAAATCTCCTTGCTCATGAATTCGTATCCGCCGAGCACGTCAACGTGTGGCAGATATTTTGTGCGTGCGGCTTTCCGTGTGTTCTGCGCCACGTCCTTCTTAAGCCGTGCAATGTTTATCTGCTTGTTGTTGCGCAAGGCCATGGCGCGGCAACTGTCGAGCGACAGCACCTGTTGCGCCGCCGCAGTGGCAGGGGCGCATATCAGGAGAAATATGGCAGCAACATTCTTCATAAACGAATAGCGGTTAATTCTTCTTGATGATCCTGAGGTCAGGGGTTATTTAAATGAGAAGTTGCGAGAACCAATCATGTTTCCGTCGGCAAATATGCTGACGTTGTATGTACCGTTGCTCAAGAACTCGTTTACGTTCCAGTATGTTGTTACAGCAGTCTCGTTGCCGGTGTATTCAATGTCTCTTTTCATTGAGTATTGCAGGCTGCGGTTCTCATAGTTGAATGTTCCGCCGTTGGTGAGCACAGAGCCGGTTGGCGTAGTTATGCGCACGTAGATGGTCTTCATGCCGCTCTGGGCTGTAACGTTCTTGGCTATGCTGAAGTTTACCTGAAGAGTCTTACACTTTTTCAGGCTCTTTGTAACCTTGCCTCTCTTGTTCTTGGCTGTCAGTGATATGCCTGTGGCATCAAGCTGAGCAGCAATGGCGACCTTCTCAGAAAGCGACTGCTTGTCGGCATTAAGACCTTCAATCTGTCTTGTTGCCTCAGCGTACTGTCCCTTCACGCGTGTGTTTTCTGCTGTAAGGTTCTGGTTAAGACGGTTGAGCGAGTCTATTTCCAGAATATAGCTTCTGATGACGGCGCGGCATGTTGCAAGCTCTTTTTTCAGACGTGCAATCTCGCGTGCGTCTGTAGCCTTCACGTTCTTCAGCTCTTTCAGCAGCTGTTCTGTCTTCATCTGCTCCTGCGTGAGCTGCTCTATGATAGAGTCGTTGTTTATCTGAGTCTTCATCTCGCTGTACTGGTCGGCAAACTGCTGATACTCGTTTTCCATTTCTTTCTTGTCGAGTTCGGCCAGTTCCTGCATGTCCCTGTTAGCCTGCTTTTGCTGCTGCAGACTTATAGACAGGTAAACTATTCCACCGAGTAGAAGTACACCAATGACAGCTGAGATTATTATAATTTTCTTATTTTTCATTTTAAATTCTGTTTTAAATTAATCATGATTATTAAACTGAATGCCATAGTGGCATATTTAATTGCAAAAGTAGATTTTTTATCTTAAAAGACAAAGCATTTATTGAAATAAAAAAACTATTATTGTCAATTTTGCCGTGTTTTTGAACAAAATTAAAATTTAATGTGTATTTTTGTTGAAATTAACTTGCCTTATGCTAATTCGGCGTTTACATTTTGTCGTGAATATGGCATTGAGAGCGGTTATTTGTACTGAATATTCTAATATTATGAAATAAAACGGATATGTTGCGCAAGATTTTCGATTTCTATTACAGCGGTTTCACCTCGATGGACATAGGAAAGAAGCTTTGGCTTGTCATTATCATAAAGCTTGTGATAATATTTCTTGTTGTGAAGCTGTTTTTCATGCCTGACGTGCTAAGCCAGAAGGCTGCGGGCGGCAGTAAGGCCGACTATATAAGCAGCCGTATGACCGGTGCAGATTGGCAGAGCAAGATTAGTAACTATTAAAAAATAAAGTGTATGACAGATTTTTTATTGAGCATTAGTGCAGGGACCGTCGACTGGTCGAGAGCTCAGTTTGCACTTACAGCCATATACCATTGGCTCTTTGTGCCGCTGACGCTCGGACTTGCGCTTATTATGGGAGTGATGGAAACCTGCTATTATCGCACAAAGAGCGTCTTCTGGAAAGACACTGTGCGCTTCTGGCAGAAGCTGTTCGGTATAAACTTCGCCATGGGTGTGGCAACCGGACTTATCCTTGAGTTTGAGTTCGGCACTAACTGGAGCAACTATTCGTGGCTCGTAGGCGACGTGTTCGGCGCACCGCTGGCCATCGAGGGCATTGTGGCTTTCTTTATGGAGGCTACGTTTGTCGGCGTAATGTTCTTCGGCTGGGGCAAGGTGTCAGACGGATTTCATCTTGCGTCGACATGGCTGACGGGACTTGGCGCTACGATATCAGCGTGGTGGATTCTTGTTGCCAACGCATGGATGCAGTATCCCGTAGGACAGGTGTTCAATCCTGACACGATGCGCAACGAGATGACGTCTTTTGCAGATGTGGCTCTGTCTCCTTTTGCCATAGACAAGTTTTTTCACACAGTCCTTTCAGCCTGGATTGTCGGTGCTGTGTTTGCCGTGGCGGTCAGCTGTTATTATCTTATCAGGGCCAACAGCAGCAAGATGCCCGAGGCTACTGCCGCCAAGACAAGAAAGTTTGCTGTCAGCAGTATAAAGATCGCCTCAATAGTAGGACTCGTCGCAACGTTGCTTACAGCTTATACAGGAGACAATTCTGCATATATGGTGGCAAAGACGCAACCCATGAAGCTTGCTGCAATGGAAGCTCTGTATGACGGTGAAGAAGGTGCGCCGCTTACGGCTGTGGCCTTAATAAATCCGTTCAGGCAGCCCGATTATGCCGCTTCTGAAGAGTTGCCTCTGCAGGTGGCAATACCCAAAATGCTCTCTGTGCTGGCAACGAGAGACCTGAACGGCTTTGTGCCTGGTATAAACGACATCATTAAGGGCGGATACACGCAGCATGACGGTACGACTGCATTGTCGTTTGCGGAAAAGTCGGAGCGCGGAAAGATTGCCATCGACGCCATTGGCAAATACCGCGAAGCCAAGAAAAACGGTAAAGCAGCCGAGGCAGATAAGTATGGCGCACTGATTAAGGACAATGTTAAATACATCGGTTACGGATATATGGACAATCCCGACCAGATAGTGCCTTACCTACCAGTGTGCTTCTGGTCTTTCCGTATTATGGTAGGTCTTGGCATGTTGCTCATCCTAGCCTTTGCCGTAACGCTTTTTGTTGTCTACCGTAAGGACATTCTGCGTCTCAAATGGCTGCATATTGCATGGCTTGTTCTTCTGCCGTTGGCCTATGTGGCAAGCGAGTCGGGATGGGTGCTGGCCGAACTCGGACGTCAGCCTTGGGCAATACAGGACATGCTGCCCACATGGATAGGCGTGTCTGACATCAGCTCAGGGTCGGTTATCTTCACGTTCTTTATGTTCCTCGTGCTGTTCACGCTTCTGCTTGTGGTTGAAATCAACATTATGTGCAAGGCCATAAAGCAAGGTCCGGAGTTTTCTGATGTTGCTGCCAGACCATAACTGCGTCAATAATAAACATGAACGATAAAAACAAAGAAAATTATGACATATCTTTTTTTGCAACAATATTGGTGGTTCCTGGTGTCGCTGCTTGGAGCGCTGCTCGTTTTCATGATGTTTGTTCAGGGAACAAACTCTATTATCTTTTCTCTCGGGCGCAACGATGTTGAGCGCGGAATGCTGGTTAATTCTACCGGCCGCAAGTGGGAACTGACTTTCACCACGCTTGTAACGTTCGGCGGAGCCTTCTTTGCCTCGTTTCCGTTGTTCTACAGTACGAGTTTCGGCGGTGCCTACTGGCTGTGGATTATCATCCTGTTCACTTTCGTGCTGCAGGCTGTCAGCTACGAATTTCAGAAAAAGCTCGGAAATATTCTTGGCGTAAAGACCTTTCAGACCTTCCTTGTCATCAACGGATGGGTGGCTCCGTTCCTTATTGGCGTTGCCGTGGCAACATTCTTCACAGGCTCTAACTTCGTTGTTGAGAAGGCAAACTTCACCAACGGACTGTCGCCCGTGATAAGCAGCTGGGCTAACGGCAGCAACGGCCTTGACGCCCTTCTCGATGTGTGGAACATTGTACTTGGACTTGCCGTTATGTTCCTTGCGAGGGTTACAGGTATACTCTATACGGTGAACAGCGTCTCTGACATATACATACGCCAGCGCTCAAGAAAGCTGCTGCGTATTAATCTGCTTCTGTTTCTCGTTACATTCCTGGCTTTCCTTATTTATGTCCTTGTGAAGGACGGATACGCTTATGACCCTGCAACTGGCAACATCTTTGTCGAAAATGGCAAGTATCTTTCAAACTTCCTTGCCTTGTGGCCGCTGGCTGTTATGCTTGTAGTGGGCGTTGTGCTGTTCCTTTACGGAACGGGGCGCACCGTTTTCGACACCAGTTTTAATTCTGGAATATGGACAGCCGGCATTGGTGAAGTGATGGTAGTGCTGAGTCTGTTGCTGTGTGCCGGACTTAACAACACGGCGTATTATCCTTCTGCCGTTGACCTGCAGAGCAGTCTGACCATTCAGAACAGCTGCAGCAGCGAGTTTACGCTCAGCGTCATGTCTGTAGTGTCGCTGCTCATACCGTTTGTTCTTGCATATATAGTTTATGTGTGGCGCATCATCGACCGTCACAAGATTAACCGCGAGACGGTGGAGGAGGGCGAATAATCGTCGCCCTTCCGCATCATGTCAACAGTAAAGGCCATATCCCATTCACTGCGGGATATGGCCTTTACTGTTTCATTCTGTATGCCTTCAGGCATTTTCCTTGTGGCTTAGGTGTCAGCGCAGTATTATTCCTGTGAATATTCTGCCTGATTCAGTGCCGAGCTTTCGCGCCGAAAAATAGTCGTTGCTGTTGTTGTAGGTGCATACCCCCGACACGTTTATGTTGTCTTCCTTCAGTCCCATGGCTGCCAGCTGCCTGCGGTTGCATTCGGGCAGGTCGATGTGCCATTTGTCTTCCTTGCGGCTTATGTCGGCCATGTTGAATCCGGCAGCCTCAAATTCGGCATAAACTTCGTCGCCTACTTCAAAGGCGTCTATCGATATGCCCGGTCCTATAACTGCCGTCAGGTCTTCCGGACGTGAACCGAACGACACCTCCATCATCTTTACAGCCTTGCATGCTATTCGCTTTGCCGTTCCGCGCCATCCTGCATGCACCGCTGCTGCAGCGTGGTGTGCATAGTCGTATATTAATATAGGTATACAGTCGGCGGTAGACACGCCTATGCACACGTCCTTTACGTCGGTTATCAGGGCGTCGACGCCTTCAAGAATCATTCCTTTTACCGTTGCCGACAGCGACAGAAAGTCGGCACCTATCTGCATCACTTCCGTGCCGTGAGTCTGGTGCGGCATAATGACACGTTCCTTGGCAACGCCGAGTTCACGGCATAGGTCTTCAAGGTTCTTCTCAATGTCTTCAGAGTTGTCGCCGCAATATCTGTTTATGTTCAGCTCCGCATAGTTTCCGGTACTGTGTCCGCCGTGGCGCGTTGTGCTGAATGCCGTCGTGTCGGGCGATATGTCATAATATGTAAGCTGTGGCTTCATCATAGCAAAAGTGTTTTTGTTTATATAAAAGAACCGCATGTTTGCCGTTGCGGCATGTCATGCGGCTCTTGTCTTATGTTTCTTATTTATCTTCGTCAATGTCAAAATACTCAACATCGTCAAGGTCCTCATAGTCGTCGATGTCCTCAATGTCTTCATCGTCAACAAACACTATCTCGTCCTCGCCCTCTTTAAGCAGTTCCTGCGGCAGTGTGCTGAGGTCTTTGTCGCGGTGAACCAGCGTGTCTTCGGCTGTAATGTCCTGCAGCTTGTTGCTCTCGCTGTTGAGCTCTTTCCACAGCACGTCTTTCAGTTCGTTGATGCCCTGACCTGTTACGGAAGATATGAACACCACGGGGATGTCGTCGGGCGTAGTCTCGCGCAGCATCTCTATCAGTTCGTCGTCGAGCAGGTCGCATTTCGTCACGGCCAGCACTCTGTGCTTGTCGAGCATCTCGGGGTTGAAGTTGCGCAGCTCGTTGAGCAGTATCTCATATTCCTTCTTTATGTCGTCAGTGTCGCCGGGCACCATAAACAGCAGCAGCGAGTTGCGCTCTATGTGGCGCAGGAATCGCAGACCGAGACCCTTGCCCTCGCTTGCACCCTCGATTATACCCGGAATGTCGGCCATGACGAACGACTGTTTGTCGTGATAGCTCACAATGCCGAGCGACGGCTCAAGCGTGGTGAACGGATAGTTGGCTATCTTGGGACGCGCACTCGACAGCGACGACAGCAGCGTGCTCTTGCCCGCGTTGGGGAATCCAACAAGTCCCACGTCGGCGAGCAGCTTCAGCTCTAAAATTATCGTCATTTCCTCCATCGGCTCGCCCGGCTGAGCGTAGCGCGGAGCCTGGTTGGTGGCGCTGCGGAACTGGAAGTTGCCAAGTCCGCCGCGGCCGCCTTTCAGCAGCAGCACCGTCTGTCCGTCGTATGTAACGTCGCACACATACTTTCCTGTTTCGGCGTTATACACCACCGTTCCGCACGGCACGTCGATATATTGGTCCTTGCCGTCGGTGCCGTGACATTTGTCACGTCCGCCGTTGCCTCCGTGTTCGGCAAACACGTGGCGCTGATATTTCAGATGGAGCAGCGTCCAGTAGTTGTGGTTGCCTCGCAGGTAAATGCTTCCGCCTTTACCGCCGTCGCCTCCGTCGGGACCTCCGTTGGGGTTGTATTTCACATGGCGAAGATGCATGGAGCCTCTTCCGCCTTTGCCTGAGCGGCAGTAAATCTTCACATAATCTACAAAATTGGATTCCGGCATGTTGTTATCGTCTTTGTTAATATTTTGCTGCAAAAATACGAAATTATTGCAAAACGTGCAATATATAAGCGGTGCAGATAATAAAATTAAGTATTTCTTTGGTATTGTTTTGCCCTGTTGCAGATTCCGTATTGTTCCGTCTAGGATCTTTTGACGCTCTGATATGTAAACACAGCTTTTGCCTTTCAAACTGATTCTCGCTGACGCTCCAGAGCGGGCATTTTCTGAAATTAAAAATATTTGTGCGCAAATACTTCCAAAATCGTGTGCAAATGTAAAATCTTGTTGCTCAACATAATGCCAGCATAAAACATAAAGTGTGCAATTATTTTCGCAATAAACGGCCGCAAAAAGCCAGGATTTTGCCTTAAAAACAGCCTTTTCATGATTCAAAAACGGCCCACTTTTGCCCCAAAACCGATAGGCTTATCATCAGAAAGTGCCCCGTTTTCTCCTCTTTGTAAATATCCTTTACCATTTCAAGTCCTTGTGTCTGTCTCGCTTTTCTATTTCGTCAGAAAATCCAAACATTTCTGTAATGTCATATTGTAAGGCTGTTTGGAAAATTTACTTACTAAAATTAATTTTGGAATCAAATTTTGCCTTAATTGATATAATGTGAAATTTTATATCCGGTGTAAAGAATTTCATTAGCAAATAATGTTCCTTTTATATATTATTTGTATTTTTGTAAGCGGATAGAGACAACTCTTTCCACGACATTTGGGATATAGAGGAGCGTTATGCTTATCTTGTAAGTCGTGAACCAAGGAAATTCAAGACATTGCACAAAGATGGCATAGTAGTTTTCACGTTATAGAGTAGGCTGCTATTAATACTTTCGTGCATATAGGTTTCCTTCGGACATTCGACTTAGGATGTGGCAGTGCAGTTCCACGCTTCTTATGTTTAATAAATGCCTTTAAGGGACTGAAAGGTTTTAGGAGATTATTATGGATTTAAGTGCAGCGGAAATGACTTACTACATTGCTAAAGCTGGTGACCTTATCAAAGGAAAGGGTAAAGGGGATATGAATACAGGTGCTAAAGTTATTTTAGGAGGTGCAATGTTAGTTGGTGGAGGAATTGCGGTAGGAACTCAAAAAATTATAAAAACAATTTCTAAGAAAAGAAAAAAATAATCATTAAAATAATATTATGAGGCCAATTAAAACAAATCCTAAATTGGATAAAGATACCATAACCAAAACTGGTGGTGTTTTAGTCGCAATAGGTACAATAATTAAAGCAGGAGTGGAAATAGCAAAGGCTGTTGAGAAAAACAAAAAGAAATAATAGTTATAAAATAATGAATAGCTAACTATTATTGATGAAAGATAAATTATCGAATTCAATGGTACAAAAATAAGAGACCAAGGTGTAAAACATACACCTTGGCCTCTTATTTAAATTAGGTCTTATTTATTTTACAGATTGTCGATAACATTGCAGATGTCACCGAAGATGCGGTCGAGTTCGCCAAGACCGTTGATGTGGTGATGAAGGTTCTCTTTTGAGTACCATTCAATCAGCGGAGCAGTCTGGTTGTGATAAACGTCGAGACGCTTCTTTATTGTCTCCTCGTTGTCGTCAGAGCGTCCGCTCTCCTGACCGCGTTTGATGAGGCGTGTCATCAGTTCGTCCTCGGGAACGTCGAGCTCTATCATAGCTGCAATTTTGTGTCCGCGCTCGTTGAGCATGCTCTTCAGAGCCTCTGCCTGCGGTATTGTGCGGGGGAAGCCGTCGAAGATGACACCCTTGTGCTCTTTTCCGAAGCTGTCGTAAACGCTTGCAAGGATGCTTACCATCAGTTCGTCAGGAATAAGCTGTCCTTTGTCGATGTATTGTTTGGCAGTTTTTCCCAGTTCTGTCTCGTTCTTGATTTCGTTACGCAGTACGTCGCCTGTTGAGATGTGGCCAAATCCGTACTTCTTAATCATAAGATCGCTTTGTGTGCCCTTTCCTGAACCGGGCGCACCGAAAATTACAATATTTTTCATCTTTTTACTTTATGTTATTTTGTCTTACTCTTCCACCAGAGTATATATGTCGCGCAGGTTGCGTCCCTGCTGGTTGTAGTCGAGTCCGTAGCCAACGATGAAGTCGTTAGGAATCTCCATTGCGGCATATTCGATGTTCAGATCAACCGTAAGTTTTTCGGGCTTGAGCAGGAGTGTGCAGATATGCACCGACTCGGGGTTGCGCGTTCCGAGTGAGTCTATCATGCGTTTCATTGTCAGTCCGCTCTCAACAATGTCTTCAAGGATTATTACTGTTCTGCCAGAGATGTCCTCGTTGATGCCTATAACCTCCTTGATTTTTCCTGTAGACATTGTGCCCTGATATGAGGCCAGCTTCACGAAGGAAATCTCACACGGAATGGTTATGAGCCGCATAAGGTCGGCTGCGAAAACAAACGAGCCGTTGAGCACGGCCAGAAACAGCGGGTTCCTATCCTTCATGTCTTTGTTTATGCGGTCTGCAACCGCCTTGACGCGCTTCATAATCTCGGCTTCGGGATAAGAAATCTTGAATTTTTTGTCATGGATTGTTATTGGGTCCATAGTGCTTTTTTTATATTTTGGCACAAAATTACTAAAAATATATCAAACATTAATAAGCGATTGGCATTAATTTTGTATTTTTGCACTGATGAAGATTTTTACAGGTGCTCAGATTCGTGAGCTTGACAAATATACAATAGAGCACGAACCCGTTAAATCGATAGATTTGATGGAGCGTGCGGCTAAATCGATAACGCATGCCATTACCGAGACTTGGAGCAATGGTATGCCGGTGATTGTTTTTGCCGGACCGGGCAACAACGGAGGCGACGCCCTTGCCGTGTCGAGGATGCTTGCTGAGCAGAAATATGATGTAAGCGTTTATCTGTTCAACATCAACGGCAACTTGTCTGAAGACTGCAAGACCAACAAGCAGAGGCTTATTGAATGCAGGGCTGTAAGAAAGTTTGACGAGGTGGTGAACGAGTTTGACCCTCCGAAACTCGAAAAGAACATGCTTGTTATCGACGGCCTGTTCGGTTCGGGGCTCAACAAGCCGCTGGCCGGAGGCTTTGCCTCGCTTGTCAAGTACATCAATCAGTCGGCTGCTACGGTGGTGAGCATTGACGTACCGTCAGGACTGATGACTGAGGACAACACCTATAACGTAAGGGCAAACATCATAAAGGCTGACCTTACGCTGACACTGCAAAACATAAAGTTGTCGTTCCTTTTTGCCGAGAACCAACAGTTTATCGGCAAGCTTCGCATGCTCGACATAAGGCTGAGCAAGGAAGGCATGGAGCAGATGACATCACATTATCGCATTCTTGAGGAGAACGACCTCAGGCCGCGTCTGCTGCATCGCGACTGTTTTGCGCATAAGGGCGACATGGGCCATGCGCTCATCGTAGCCGGCAGCTATGGCATGGCCGGAGCCGCCGTGCTTGCCACAAAGGCATGCCTGCGCAGCGGTGTGGGTAAAGTGACCGTCTGCACGCCAAGACGCAACAACGACATACTGCAGATGTCTGTTCCCGAAGCCATAATGCATGTCGACAAGGAAGAAACCTTCTTCTCAGAGTCGGTAGAGACAGCAGACTATGATGCATTAGGCATCGGACCCGGACTGGGCATGCAGGAAGGCGCAGCTATAGCATTTATCAGTCAGGTGCGCCGTGCGCAGATTCCTGTTGTGGTTGATGCCGACGGCCTGAACATCCTTGCAAGCCACAGGGCATGGCTGCAGCAGTTGCCAAAGGGCATAATAATGACACCGCATCCAAGAGAGTTTGAGCGCTTGTCGGGCAACAGGTTCAACGACAGCTATGAGCGCCTGAGCAATGCCCGCGACATGGCAGAGCACCTGCAGGCTTATATCATACTCAAAGGCCACAATTCAGCCTTGTGTATGCCTGACGGAAACATCGTTTTCAACTCTACGGGAAATGCCGGAATGGCAACAGCCGGAAGCGGCGACGTGCTGACTGGTATAATAACAGGACTCTTGGCGCGTGGCTACAGGCAGGCTGACGCATGTATGCTGGGAATGTATCTGCACGGACTTGCCGGCGACCTCGCTGCGAAAGAGATTGGAATGGAGAGTATGGTGGCAGGCGACATCATCAGATATCTGCCACAGGCGTTCCGCCGTCTGGAAGATTAACCGGCAACAGGCCTTATGGCCGTTGCCTTTTCCATATATTATAAGTTAGAACCGAAAATAATGAGATATTATGAAGAAGCTGATAACATGTGCATTGCTTTTTACAATGGGACTTCATGCCGCATCTGCCCAGAAAGGTAAGAACGTGGCAGAGGGAACCGGGTATTATCTTCCACGCACCGAGTTGCGCTTTACGGTGAAGATGGAAAAGACATCCTATACGCCGGGCGAGTTTGCCGTTTATGCCGAAAAATATATGAAGGTGAGAAACGTCAGCATGCAGCCCTCTGTTACCTACCGCATGTTGGGACTTGACATTAACTCTGAAGGCGAGCGCGATACGTCTAAGTTTTATGTGGCTCCGGTCGACTCTAAACATAATATACAGACGCTTGAACTCGACGATAACGGTGTGCTGCTTGCCATAAATGCAGAACCGAAGCAGATAAAGGAGCGTGTGCCGTTTAAGCCCGCGCCGAAACCTGTACCGCTAAATCCGCGCGACTATATGAACGAGGATGTTCTCTCGGCAGGCAGTTCGGCCAAGATGGCTGAGCTTTGCGCTCTTGAGATTTATGACATACGCGACAGCCGCAGCCTGCTGAGCAAGGGACAGGCCGACTTTATGCCTAAGGACGGCGAGCAGCTCAAGATAATGATGCGCAACCTTGACGAGCAGGAGAGCGGACTTATGCAGCTCTTTACGGGCGTTACCGTTAAGGACACTATTGAAACCGAGATCGTGTTTGTGCCTAACAAGGAAACCGACCGCCAGCTGCTGTTCCGCTTCTCGAAGTGGATGGGCATAACCGATGCCGACGACCTTGGCGGCAATCCATATTATGTAAGTGTTGAAGACAAGCATATCATGCCGTCTGTTCAGGAAAATCTGCTCAGCACGAAGAAGGCCAAGGACAATGGCGGATTTTATGTAAATCTTCCGGGAAAGATAAAGGTTACTCTGTTTAAGGGCACCGAACAATGGGCTGCATACGAGCTTTATGCCGCTCAGTTTGGTCAGGTGGTGGCTCTTGACGAAGGACTTTTCGACAAGAAACTGCTTACGAGCATTGTTCTCAATCCTGTTACAGGCAGCCTTGAGAGCATAGAGATAGAGAATATTAAGAAGTAATTAGGCATTTCCTAGCCATATTTCATGCATCATGGCCCGCTTTCATTCCTGAAAATGTGAATAAAATTTAAAAACATTTGACGGTACGCAAGTAAAATGCACTTTGATGATTTCATTGGTGTAAGATAAATAATAAATATGTTATGAAAGCAATGAAATTCTTTACAGTGATAGCGTTGGCCATGATGTCGGTTTTCACAATCACCTCTTGTGACAACGACAACGATGTTTATTGGTATTATCCGCCTTATCCCAACGCGCTTGTTACGGTGAAGCCCGTAAGCGACAACGGTTTTTACCTTCAGTTGGATGACAGCACCACGCTGTTCCCCACAAACATGAAGACTTCGCCTTACGGCGACAAGGAGGTAAGGGCGCTGGTATGCTTTACAGAGGTGAAGCCTGTCAACTCTGACTATACCAAGTCGGTAGAGATAAACTGGATGGACAGCATACTGACAAAGAAGGGTGTGCCTTATCCAGGTGAAGAAGGCGAGGCTGAATATGGTGAAGATCCGATAGAGATAGTAAAAGACTGGGTAAACATTGCCGAAGACGGATACCTCACTCTGCGTTTCCGCACACGTTGGGGCAACAATGGAGTGGCACACTTCGTCAACCTGTTCACCGGAGTTAATCCCGATGACCCGTATGAGGTTGAGTTCCGTCACAATGCCTTTGGCGATGTCAACGGAGTATGGGGCGATGCCCTTGTGGCTTTCCGCCTGAGCGACCTGCCTGACACAGAAGGCAAGACCGTGAAACTGACATTGAAATATAAGTCGTTCAGCGGCGAGAAGTCAATACAGTTCGACTATTGCAGCCGTAAGGCTGCCGGAAGCACGAATATAGCCGAAAAGCCGGCATATTCATCGCGTGTTAAGTAATCCGGATTATTATTGTTTGTTGATTATATTTCAGAAAAGGCCCCGCCGAGTGTTTCGGCGCAGGCCTTTTCGATATTAAAGAATGACAAAAAACTACGGCAGATATAAAGAGAACGACCTCGTCGAAATGGTAGTTATGAAAGACCGGGGTGCAATGAAATTCCTTTATGACAGATATGCAGAATATTTGTCTGCCGTGTGTGGTCGCTATATCGCAGACGAAAACGACCGCAAGGATGTCTTGCAGGAGTGCTTTATCAAGATTTTTATGTCGCTCTCTACATTCGAGTATCGCGGCGACGGTTCGTTGAAGGCATGGATGGCGAGGATAACGGTCAACGAGTCGTTGAAGTTTATAAGAAAAAGCGCCACTTACAGCTTTATTGAATATGGCGAGAATGTGCCCGACACGGCCGACGAACCTGAAGTGGAAGGCGTGCCGGATGATGTAATCAATAAGATGATTTTGTCTCTCCCTCCTGGTTATCGAATGGTTTTCAACCTCTATGTGTTTGAAAACAAAAGTCATAAAGAGATTGCACGTATGCTTAACATTGGCGAAAGCTCGTCGGCATCTCAGTTCTCCAGGGCAAAGGCCCTGCTTGCAAAACGTATTAAAGAATATAAAACAGCACATAAAAATGATTAGGTCATGGAAAAACAATGGATAGAAGATCTCAGAAAACGATTTGACGACAGAAAGGCTCCCGTTCCGGAAGGCTTGTGGGATGATATTGAGTCTGCCATGGCCGAGGCAGGTGCTGATGCCGTAGACAGTAGCACAGGCAAGCGCCTGGCACGCATCGTTCCTCTCTGGGGGCGATGGTCTGCCGCAGCTGCCGTTTGTGCCGCCTTGGTTGTCGGTCTGGTTAAGTATAGTCAGCCCGCACCTACTGAGTTGGCGTCTGTGGGCAGTGCGCCTCACAAGTCGGCTGACGTTTCTGCCGCAAAGTCTTCAGATAATGTTGCTTATGAATCTGTGTCTACAGATGAAGCCGGCGATGCCGTACAGCCCGCGCTGTCTAGGCTAAAGGCCGGAGTGGCAGCTGTAGTTGAGAGAGCAAAAGAGCGTGCTGCCGTAGACAGCGTAAGGGTAGAGACTGCTGGCGAAAACCTCGTGGCTGATGCCGGTGTGGCCGCTGATAAAGAAAACAAAGTTGCTGAAACTGCAAAGAAGGAGGTGTATGTAGTGAGACATCAGCCTTCCGGCCGCAGACAGTCGCCTTATCGTGCAGACAATGATGACCTGCTGGCTGTCAGTTCGCACAAGCGTCATGACTCAGGCGTGTCGGTGGGCGTATATGGTGCCAACTTCATGTCTATTGGAGGCACTTCTAATGGCGGCATGATGTCTCAGCAGCAGATGAACGCTTACGTTGATCCGATTCTGAACAAGGATTTTGTCATGCTTACATCTATGAACGACAACCTCAGAGCCGCTGAGACAGAGGAGAACGAGGTGAAGGTTAAGCACCGCCAGCCCGTCAGACTCGGTATGTCTGTGCGTTTCAAGTTGCTTGACAGACTTGGCGTGGAGACAGGTATGAGCTATTCTTATCTGTCGTCTGACATTGCTTCAGGTGATGATGAAGGCGGATTCCGCACAGAGCAGAAACTTCATTATGTAGGTATACCTTTGGGTGTTAACTATGATATCTGGAAGACTGACTTCCTCGAGGTTTATGCCTCTGCCGGCACCATGGCTGAGTTCTGCGTTTCAGGCCGTTCAAGCACGGAGTATGTTTCAGACCAGACAATAATGAAGCGCACTGAGACCGACATGAAAGACAGCAGGCCGCAGTGGTCGGTGAATGCTGCCGCAGGTGTGCAGTACAACTTCAGCAACCTTCTGGGCCTGTATGTGGAGCCGGGTGTAAGTTATTATTTCGATAACGGCAGCAGCGTGTCTAACATATATAAGGACAAGCCGTTTAACTTTAATCTTAATTTGGGTCTAAGGTTTACCATAAGATAGTTGCAGACATAATGTTTACAGTTATTTTGGTCATGCTTTCAGGCATGCTTTTAGGGCGCTTGCTGCGTAACCGCCGCATGGCGTTTTTGCCCCGCGTTGTAATGTTCCTTATATGGGTGCTTCTGTTTCTGCTTGGAGTAGAGGTGGGAGCAAACCCCGAGATAATACGTAATTTGAAGTCGCTTGGCGTCGAGGCTTTTGTCCTTGCAGTGGCAGGCACGTTGGGCAGTGCCGTTCTGGCATGGGCTTTATGGCGTTATGCAGAAAGGAGTGGTGAGCGATGAGAGACAGTCTTATTATCGTCGGCTTTTTTGTGTTGGGTATTGTCTTCGGTATGAACGACATACTCCCTGACTCGTTGGTGGGCAATAGCAGCGTCAGCTTTGGTGCTTTGTGCTGCCTGATGTTTTTTGTAGGTGTCAGCGTAGGCAGCGACTCTAAGATATTCGCCAGCATACGTTCGGTCAATCCGCGACTTATGCTTCTGCCTCTTATGACCATTGTCGGCACCCTAGCAGGCACCGCTGCGGCTTCATTCCTGTTTCCGCGCCACGGCTTTACCGACTGTCTTGCTGTTGGTTCGGGGTTCGCCTATTATTCATTGTCAAGCATATTCATTACGGAATATCGTGGAGCTGAGCTGGGCACGGTGGCTCTCCTTGCTAATATCTCGCGTGAACTTATAGCGCTCCTTTGTGCTCCTTTGCTGGTTAAGTTCTTCGGAAAACTTGCTCCTATTTCTGCCGGTGGAGCCACGACGATGGACACCACTTTGCCTATAATATTGCGCTATTCAGGCCAGCAGTTTGTCATGCTGTCTGTATTTCACGGTTTCTTGGTTGATTTCAGTGTGCCGTTCCTGGTGACATTCTTCTGCTCTATATAATATAATGTATTGGTCTTGTGGTGCAGTGGCAGAGTGTATGTTCTGACTTTGCCTGTTATGCATGCTGCAATATGTGGCCTTTTGGATTCTGATAGACGGCTTATTGCCTGCTGATATGCCACATATTGCAATGCAAGATGCCTTCTTCTGTGTGTACGGCATGATTCATAAAAAGTTTTTCTTAGAAACTCGTAACTTATCACAATTGCCTTTAATACGCTAATAGTCAATGTTTTAGCGTGTGATGAGTTGAATACTCAACTCGTCACATCATCATAATCCTGCTGTTTTTATATACGTAAAATACGTATCCGGTTTTACAGCGTGATGAGTTGGCACAACAATTCGTCACGCTGTAACTCATTGAAGATTATTGTGTTACGTGTCAATGTGATGAGTGATGAGTTTTTTTGAAAAAATTGTTTTGCCGATCGGCACAAAATATGTGCATAATGTTTAGATGTATTTGTGGAAAATAGTTCATAAGACTTGACGGATTAAAAAATGTTAATAGCATGGAACTGCTTTCCAAAGTGTGATTACAACACTTATGCGTAATCGTTATATTTATGATTTGTCTATTATTATGGCTATATCGCCGTTAAAATGAAGCAAGTCTTATTATATAAATATAAATTATTAACTTTATTAATCTTATGAAAAAACATTTGCTAATAGGCGCTTCTTTGTGTGCGTTGAGTTTGTCAGCGCAGGCACAGCGTATCGACTTTGATAACGCTCCGCTTAATCCCGGGCGCGACACCGAGGACAAATATATCGGATGGACAGTAGATAAGGCAGTTGCTGACACTCTTACAGACATTGAAGTGCCGGGCGACGAAACCCGCAAACTGACACTTGTTGTCAACTGTGGCGACCAGTCGGTTACAAACAGAACTCTGAAATCTAACTGGTGGAAAGACGGAGTGAACAAGCATTCTAAGCTTGTAGGCGACTGTGTGGCTGTATATGGATTTGATTCCGACGGCAACACTCCTCAGCTTACAACGGAGAGCGCTACTATGAACCTTGTCTTTAAGGGACTTTCAGCCGGCAGCCACTCCTTGTTGGCATATCTCAATGTTACTGATGGCAATATTTCTTCGGTAGCACCGATTGACGTGCTGGTGGATGGCGTAAAGGTTGCCGAAAATATAATAATGTCGTCAAGGGCTGAAAGCCCGTCTGCCAGCGGACAGGCTTATATAACGTTTAATGCCGTTGAGGGTGCTGACGTAACTGTAAGTTTTGTGTCAAAGCCAGAGGCAGGTGTTACGTATGGTACTTCCGGAATATTCCTCAGCGGTATTGTGCTGGATGAGTCGAATCCTAATTCAACGGCTTTAGATCCTTATCCCGCAAATCTCGACTATCATGTCGATGCAGACAACGGTTCGCTCACACTGAGGTGGACTAAAGCGCCGATAGCAGTCAGCAGCGTTGTATATATGGGCACATCAGCCGATCAGCTGGTGAAGGTCGGCGAGACAAATGATGATTTTTACACAGTAAGCAACCTCTCTGCCGCCGAGTCGGCACTTAACACATACTATTGGCGTGTTGACGAGATCGATGCCGAAGGTAACGCATATCCGAGTGATGTATGGTCGTTCCGTCCGCGCCGCATAGCATTCCCCGGAGCCGAAGGATATGGAAAGTATGCTATCGGAGGTCGTGGCGGAAGTGTTTATCATGTAACGTCTCTTGAAGATTATTCTGCTGAAGAGGCTCCTGTTCCCGGCACTTTCAGATATGGACTTACTGAAGTTGACGGTCCTCGTACTATAGTATTCGATGTTTCCGGAACAATCAACCTTAAGTCTCGTCTGACATGTTCTGACCCATACGTTACCATCGCAGGACAGACTGCTCCAGGCAAAGGTATCCTTTTCCGTGGTGCTCCTATCGGTGTGGCAAGCGACGGCATCACACGCTTCGTCCGTATGCGCCGTGGATATCATAATGACGATGTGGCTGATCAGGCAAAAGGACTCGACGGTCTTGGTATGGCCGGCAACAATAATGCGATAATGGACCACTGCTCTGTAGGATGGACCATCGACGAGGCTTTCAGTTCGCGCAATGCCAAGAACATCACATTGCAGCGCACTCTTATCTCTGAAGCCCTCAACGTGGCAAATCATCCTAATTATGGTCCAGGTGCGGCACACGGATATGCTGCTACCATTAGCGGCGACACTGCCACTTATCACCATAATCTTCTTGTTCATAACGAAGGACGCAACTGGAGTTTGAGCGGCGGACTTGATGGAGCCGGAAGTTATGCCGGACATCATGACGTATTTAATAATGTAGTATATAACTGGGGCGGACGTGCCACAGACGGCGGAACACATGAATGTAATTTTGTAAATAACTATTATAAGATGGGTCCTGCAACCACTCAGCGCTTCTTGTTGCGTGCACAGCTTGAAGGCACCGGCACAGGTTCGCAGTCATATTATGTTAAAGGCAATCTTAGAATAAATAAGGACGGATCTGTTACAGAAGATGCGCTTGACGAAACTTACAGATATGAGACATCTGGGGGACAGGTGGTTGATTGGACGGTGTTCGTAGACAAGCCCTTCTTCGATTCCAAGGCTGAAATACAGGATGCAAAGGATGCTTATAAGTCGGTTCTGTCTGACGTCGGAGCCAATCTTCCTTATTTTGATGAGCACGACATGCGCATGGTAAGCGAGACATACAATGGCACGACAAGTACAAAGGGTAGCGTTTCGGGTAAACTGGGACTTATCGACCGCGAGACAGATGCTGAAGGATATGTTTATTTCCCTGAAGTAGGCGATACACGCGGTGCCGATTTTGATACAGATGGCGACGGTATGCCAGACTGGTGGGAGAAGGCCAAGGGATTAAATCCGAATCTCGAAGATAATAATACGCTTAATGCCGAAGGTTACACAGCATTGGAAGAGTATCTTAATTGGATGGCTGAGCCAAATTATCAGATTCTTCCTGGCGTTGAGAGCAAGATTGACTTAAATGCCTTGTTTGTTGGCTTTGATAAAAATTCAGCATTTTATGGCTATGAGTGTCCTGACGGATGGAATGTGATGGATAATTCTGATGGTACGCTCAGCATAGAGCCGGACATTAATGCCGACGGACTTTTCACTATACCTGTTTTCTGTGGTGATGGTACGACAGAGTATACAATGACTCGCAACATTAATTTGTTTGTATCTTCTTCAGCCACTGCAATAGAAAGTCCTGCTGACATCGAGAATGGCGCTTCTGCAAGTTATCAGATATATTCAGTGGATGGCGTGTTGCTGAAAAATGGAAAAGATTTCAAGTCGCTGCCACAGGGTATATATATATTAAAGGTTACAGATGGCAAGAAAGTCAAGTCTTATAAGGTGGTGAACAAATAAAAACCAGACATATCAAGAAAAATCCGTTTGAAGGAGTCTCTCCGGATAACGGATTTTTTATTTAACCCCAATCAGTTATTATGATTTAGATTGTATTTTTCTTTATATCGAGTGCATTTTCGGTATGTCAGGAAAAGCGAACAAGAAGATGCCAATAGAAACAAAAGACTGACTGAAAGCATTAATGCACAAAATTGGTAATGCAATGTGCGGCCTAATGACAGATTTTGGCTAAAATGAATTATGGCATATTTGAAAATCAAAAAGAATATATCTTCTTTATATGAATAATACTCCAATTTTTTATCTGTTTTTGGGTTTTAGACTAAATTTTTAAAATTAGTGTAAAATTCGTAGATTTTACGAAGAATTATCCTATTTTGCTTGATTTATATCAATTTTGAGTAGAAAAATCGATATTTTTGAAAAATAATCCTCAAAAAGTTTGTGAGAATAAAATAAACCCCTTATCTTTGCACTCGCTTTCACAACGATAGTGATAGCGAACAAGAAAAGAGTTCTTTGAAAAGTTTACATATACAACAGAAACAGTACAGGCCTTCAATCGTTTCTTAATAAGAAACATGAAGGGAAGAACATGTAGGGTTCCGTCCATATTGCTTGATTCATTTCTTGCAAAGATGGCAATTCACATATACTGGATAATGAAATGCGTACATTACAGAGCAGATTAAATTAATCTTTACCTTCGGGTATTGATTACATTATAAAGAAATTTTACAGTGGAGAGTTTGATCCTGGCTC